>ERZ1292625.519-Hain-H41-01um-R1-519-length-58020-cov-21_pt1 | contig 58020 bp, 61 predicted proteins | sample MGYA00564400_ERZ1292625 | MGnify/ENA primary metagenome ERZ1292625 (study PRJEB36523, sample SAMEA6512639) | groundwater metagenome | collected 2019-01-08 | study: AquaDiva: Metagenomics assemblies of 32 groundwater samples | reverse complement strand
CATATGCTTGGATGTTAACGGTTAAAGTGATTCCAAGCTATTGAACCATTACGGGCACTTGACTTTTACTAGCTAGACGAGTTATAATTAGGAAAGAGGTCAGACATGTTGTTTGACAATTAAAAAGCGAAAAAAACCTACCTTAAGGAGACGCATATGCTATGGGTTATTGTGGCGATATTGACAATTGCCTTTATTTTGTACGGCATTATTGTCGTACCTACGGCCAACTATGGAATTCTCGTGCGAATGGGTAAAAGGGTTGACGGAGATCCCCTACCAGAGGGATGGCATTGGATTATCCCCTTTTTCTACCGTGTGGAAGCGTTTTCGTACGAACTAAAAACCACCGACCTAACCGTCAAGGTGACAGCTAGGGAGGGCGTGGGCATCACCATCAATGCCACAATTCAGTGGCGCCCAGACGAAGAACATATGAAGCGCTACTACGAGGTCGAGGACAAGGACATAATCACTGGTCTACAAGAAGCAGTGAAAAATGAAATCGGCGTCATTTCCGGTGTGCATAATGCCAGCGAGTTCATTGAGAAGAGAGGGGCAATTGGAGATTTAATTAATTGCCTTCTTCGGCTCAAAGACATGCCGCACATAACGTTCAGATGGCCCAAAAAATATGGATCAGGGGTACCCCTACCCATAACAGACAAGACCAAGATCTTGGACCATTACGATAACCACCGGATCCTCATCTCCAAAAAGCTAAAGGCTACAGGTGACGGTAGTCATTCACCAATTGAAGAAAAGTACGGAATAGATATCCAGACCTTCTCTTTGACCGGAGTACAATTTAGTCCGGAAGTTGCTGAGGATCTGGAAAAAGAACGGCGGGCGCAGGCGCAGGCCAGTGCTTTAACCACCAAAACAGACGCCAAAATCACCAATATCCAAAAACTTAGGATTGCCGGTCTAACCGCCCAAGAAGCCAACGTCGCAATTGACGTGATGGACAACCGAGCGGAACGTCAAGTAACTACGTTTGAGGGACTTGGTGGCGGAGTCCGGCCAATTGTTATAACCAACCCTGGTGGCACCACACCGCCAAAAGGAAGGAGTAAACCGTGATCGTTCGGCACTTGTTCGTAGGAAAATGGTTACTAATTGGTTCAGTTCTCCTAATCTGCGTGGGGGTGATCGTCAACCAAAGTTTTAAATGGGCCACGACTCAAAAACGAACGTCCGTGGCAACGGCTACCGAAACACCCTGGTTGGTGGTGGCGCCAGTGGGCCGGTATTCGGAAGTGATTCGAATACCGCCGGGCTATGCCTTTGAACTTGACTACCCGGAAGGTGGCCATGTGAGATTGTTAGATCGTGTTAATGATAAATTTATTGACGACGATCAACAACAAGATCACTGGCTAGGGAGAATGAACAGTCCAGAGTTTCAGGTAAAATCACTGGGAGAAAAGGGGGTGTTGGTTAGGATAAAAACTAAACCAATAAAATAAGTTAAACGCCTAACGAGAAGATCCACCGCGGTGGATCTTCTCGTTTTTTTATTCTCAATTTTAGGAGTTAACAGCTCAAACTCAAGGTATCGCAGATCACATTCATGATCCCATAAGCCGAGAGCATCACCGCCAAACCAATCACGCCGTAGAGCATGTGCCGCCGGCCAGTCTCGCGCCCCGTTTCATTATCAGCATTGATGATCATCTCGAGCAATCCCCAAAGAAAGTACAGTAAAGCCACCGCCGAGAGCAGGATGATCAGCGGGTCAATAATTTTGTCTGTTACCACGTCAATAAACTGATCAGCCGTGGCGGCGTAAGCGATCATAAACGAAAACAAATCTAGAATCTAAAGCTGAGCGCTGGGTATTGCGGGCACGGGTACTGAGTTATTATTCGATCCGGGATCAACACCAAAAGATCGGCCCAAAACATAAACCAAGCCCCAGACCGTCACCATCACAAAGATCACCACAATACCACCAATAATCTTGGCGGCCGCTTCTTTGCGCTTGGCTTCATCACCAGCTGAAGTGACGTACTGGACCAAACCCCAGAGGAAAGCAATGATGGCTAGGGTGATGATAATGGGGATAACAATCCTGAGAATATCTTGGAATTTAATCAAGATAGAACTAATCGTTTGCCCGTGGGCCAAGGCCGGGAAAGCCAACAGGCCAACCGGCAGTAATTTAGTAACTTTTGATAACATAATTAATAATTGTTTATTGTTAAACGACCTGCTTTAAATTATAAATCAATCCCCTTCACCATACAAACCATTATCCCACCACGTGCTCGGCGCTGAAGTCCCCGGCGGCGTATTATCGAGATTAAACGTCTTCTGAAGCACATTAACCAAACCCCACACCGAACCCATGGCAAACAGACCAATTAATCCGGTCACGATCATCTTGCCGGCTTCTTTGAGCTTGGCCTCATCAGCCGCCTTAACATACTTAAACACACCAAGCAAAAAATAGACTAAGGCCAAGGCCATAATCAGCACCATTAGCGGCTCGATGATTTTATCGACGGCAATATTATTAACTAAATAGGCAAAATCTTTGTTCATGGTTGGATAGTTAGTGATTTAATAGTTGACTCAATGACTTCGGAAATTAGGAAAGCGCCAAGAATAATAGCCGCGCCAATGATGGTGGCAAAGAGCACGTCCTTGGCCTGCTTGATCTTAGTTTCATTACCACGCGCCGTCACAAAGAGGAAACCACAATAAATGATCGCCAAGACGATTAGCGGCGTGCCGATCTTCACGGCTAGTTGAAGAATAGCGGTTACAAATTCACTTAGGGTATCGTATTTCAGGATTTGAAATGGGTTTCCGCTGGGATTCGAGACTCCGCCTGTTATGGCTTGCGCTTTTGTTATTATCAGAAAAATAAAATCTTTGATCATAATGTTCCGGGCTTAATTAAAAAATTAGCAATCGTTTGGACAATTAATTGCGCCGCCAAAGCTAGCACCAGTCCCCAACCGGCCATTTTAAACAAACTCTTGGCCTTATTGCGCTGATCTTGGATCGAGGTGGTGAGATACATGAAGCCAGCAATAAAAATGGTGATAGTTGCCGCCGGCACAGCCAAGTTCAAAACTAAAAAACGAATCACATTGGCGACGAGAGTAAAAAAGTCGGCCAAGGTACAAGGGTTAGGGTGACGCGTGGTAGCACAAGGAATCAGATCAATGGCGACAGCCAAAAGTTTTTCCTTCATGGCAAAAGTTCGACTAATTCTTGGTGCGCCCGCGCCACCGCCTGCTCGGCCGTGGCGCGACCCGCCACCACGCCCTCGATGAGGCGACGGAAAATCTCGGTCGTAGCCGCGGGCGCCGGATCTGGCCAACCGCGCGCCGAAACGGCCGAACGGTAAAAGATGGTGCGCACCGGATCTGTAACCCGCTCGGCCAAGAGGTCGCGGCGCGCTGGAGCCAAGCCAAGCTGGCGGGCAAGTTCGCCGGCCGCGGCCGGCGAACTTAGAGCACTGGCGGCGGCGAAAGCCGCCGTTGCGCGCCCGCCCGCCTGACGCGTGATGGCCAAACCAGTGAGTCGACCGGCCGTGACCGTTCCCGTCTCGTCGCGCTGGGGCACCAAAGCCACGCCCAAAGACAAATGCGGATTGCGCGCGGTTAAATCGGCCCACTCACTACCGTAGCCAAGATACAAAGCCGAGCGCCCGGCCACAAAATTATCGGCCGCTTCCGGCAGAGAACGGTTCCAGCTGTAGGTTCGGCTGGCTGGATCAGCAAACTGGACAAAAAATTCTACGGCCCGTGGCGATGGCGGCGGCTTGATGCCCAAATCCTCTTTCAACACCACCGCCCAACCATTGGTTGCGGCGGTTACGATGGGATTGCCAGCCTGGATAAAAAGCAGAGATAAAATATCTTTGGCATGAGTGATGTTGCTAAACAAGCCCAGCGCCGCCGCCGATTGCAAAATATTGTCGCGCTCATCGCGGCGCGTTAGCACTTCGGCATCAAGCTTAAATTGGGTCCAAGTGGCTGGCGGTCGAGAGAGACCAGCCCGCGCCAGCAAATCTTTGTTGTAATACAAAACCAACGGATCAAAAGTAATCGGCGAAGCCAACACTCCATCGGGCACTTGATACACGGCGGCGAGATTGATAAAACTGTCTTCGAACTGGCGTGGCGACATAACCTCGGTCGGCATAGGAACAAATTTGTTGCCATCAGCGATTACCCAACTGGACGGCAAGGAAACCAGATCCGGTCCGGAGCCAACTGCCAAGGCCTCCGTTAACTCGGCTTCCAGCGTGGCGGCTGGCTTAACCACATAGGTAAGTGAAAATTTGTCTAGATTCTCGGTGTTGAGGCGAGCGACGAGCGGTTGAATAATTGGTTCGTCCCAAGTTCCCCACCAGACTATCTTCCCCGCCACACCCACCGGCTCCTGGCGAAAACCGGGTAAAATGCCGGCAAAAACCAACACGCCAAAAAGTAATACGGCGATAAAAAGACCCAAAATCACCATCTGGAAAACACTTAAATTATTGAGACTAATCATGGCGATAATCACGGACCACAGCTCGCCGTAACTTTAAACCCCAGTGATGGTCGCCAGCCGGAAAAGTTCCGGCTGACTCAAAACCGGCCGACTTAAAAACTTCCGCCGCCGCCGGAGATTTAATCACATCACTGGCTGGCGGCCCCAGGCCGCCAAAGGAATCTTCCCAATCAATAATCAATGCCCAACCGCTCGGGCGCACCACACGCGCCACCTCTTGAGCTAAAGTGTATTTGTTACTAATTTGAAATAAAAGATTAATTAGCATCACCGCATCCACTGATCCGTCTTTAAGTTTGCTACCGCCCAATTGTTCAACGTCACCCCACAAATATTTGATGTTGCGAATTTTTTGCTCCTCGGCCCGTCGCGCCAAAGCGGCCAAAACCTCTTTTTGCACGTCGATGGCATAAACCTCGCCGTCACCCACAGCTCGCGCGGCGAGAAAAGTGTGCGCCCCCACGCCAGCGCCAAAATCGGCCACCATCATTCCGGGCCGGAGACCAAAATTTTTGATATTCGCTTCCGGATTAGTAAAGGCCATACACTGACCCTAGAATTATACTACAAGCAAATCATCGAGGCCAAAGCGTCACCGGCCCGCACGCGCATTATCCGCACGCCCTGCGTAGAACGACCCAACATCGGGATGTCACTTAAAACTGTGCGGATCGTCTGACCCTGACGACTGACGGCAATGATCTGCGTTTCGGCGCCGGTCAAGGTTTTAGCCGCGATCAATGGTCCCGTTTTGGTGGTGATCTTAACCGTCTTAATGCCGCCGCCGCCGCGCTTTTGCAATTTGTATTCCGACAATTTGGTTTTTTTGCCGAGGCCATTGGCCGTCATAATGAGATAGGCCGAGTGCTCGGGCGTGACGATGTCGGCGGCGATCACTTCATCGCCGCCGCTCAAATGCATGGCGCGCACCCCGCGCGCCGCCCGCCCCATGATGCGAATGTCGCTCTCGCGAAAGCGGATGGCCTGACCCTTTTTGGTAGCAATAACGAGTGAGGAACCGGATGGCGCCAGGCGCGCCGCGAGCAATTGATCCTTGCCGTCCAAACGAATGGCGATGAGACCACTGCGGCGCACATCGCTAAAACTGCCGGCCGCCACTTTTTTGGCCACGCCGGCGCGGGTGATCATAAATAATGACAGTTTGTCACCCGACTTGGGCACTGCCAACACCGAGGTTACTTTTTCGCCATCAGCCAACGCTAGAAAATTCATGATCGACTTACCGCGCGTGGCCCGTTTGCCCTCCGGCAAATCATACATTTTAATCTGATAAACCTTGCCCCGATCGGTGAAAAAGAGAATATCGTTATGGGTGTTAGCCGAGAGGAGAATGTCCACCACGTCCTCGTCTTTAACGTCCAGATCCACTACCCCCACACCGCCGCGCTTTTGCGGCCGATACTCGACCGGGTCGGTGCGCTTAATGTAGCCGCCACGCGTTAGCACCAACACATTATCTTTTTCCGGTATCAAATCTTCCTCACGGATCTCACCCACTCCTTGCTTCACCACCCGGGTACGGCGCTCATCGCCGTATTTGCTTTTTATTTCAGCAAATTCGGTTTTGATGATCTCCATCAGCTTACCGTGATCAGCCAAAATACTTTTAAGTTCCTTAATCAACGCCTGTTTTTCTTTAAGCTCATCCTCAATTTTTTGCCGCTCCAAACCAGCCAGCTTTTGCAACCGCATGTCCAAGATGGCCGCCGCCTGCCGATCAGAGAGAGCAAACTTGACCATCAACTGCCGACCGGCCTCGGCGGCATCGGCCGAGCGTTTAATGGTTTGGATCACCTCATCAATATGGTCGAGGGCTTTTTTGAGACCAAGCAAAATATGCTCGCGCTCTTCGGCTTCACGCAAGTCAAAACGTGTGCGCTTTTCCACCACCACCTCACGGTGTTTAATAAACTCGGCCAAAATAGCCTTGAGCGACAGCAGTTTGGGCACGCCGTCCACCAAAGCCAACATGTTGTAGTGGAAAACTGTTTCTAGGTCAGTGTGTTTGTATAAATAATTGAGTATCTTCTGTGGGTAAGCACCAGACTTGAGATCAATCACCACTCGCAAATCATCGAGCGTGGTGGACTCATCGCGAATATCTTTGATCCCCTCCAACTTTTTCTCCCGCACCTGATCAGCAATTTTGGTAATCAATTCGGCCTTGTTGACTTGATAAGGCAGAGAACGAATGATGATCTGACTTGAGCCAGCTTTCGTCTCAACCACGTCGGCCTCGCCCCGCACCAGCACTCCACCGCGACCGGTGGATGAGGCATGGGCAATATCGCGATGACCGTAGACCACGCCACCAGTGGGAAAGTCGGGGCCCTTGACGTACTGGAGCACTTCCTCCGAATCGAGGCCGGGATTATCAATCAACGCCTCGAGTGCTGACATCACCTCAGTGAGATTGTGCGGCGCGATCTTGGTGGCCATGCCCACGGCGATGCCCAAGGTGCCGTTCAAAATTAAATTGGGTATCGCCGCCGGCAAGAGTAAGGGTTCCTGCCGGTTGCCATCATAATTGGGAGCAAAGGGCACCGTCTCTTTGTTAATGTCGCGCAATAACTCGCCCGCCAAACTCGACATCTTGGTCTCGGTGTAACGCATAGCCGCCGGCGAATCACCGTCAATCGAACCAAAATTACCCTGCCCGATCACCAACGGGTAACGGAGCGAGAAGTCTTGCGCCAAGCGCACTAGGGCATCGTAGCAAGCCGTGTCGCCATGTGGATGGTAATGACCAAGCACATCACCCACCACCAAAGCCGACTTGCGAAAACGGGCGGTGTGATACAAACCGAGCTCATGCAAGGTGAAAAGCAAACGCCGATGCACCGGCTTGAGACCATCGCGCACATCTGGCAGGGCGCGCGAAACAATCACCGACATGGCGTAATTCAAATACGACTCCTTCATGTCGGAGGCAATATCTACCGGTATAACGCGGCCAGCGCTTGATTGATTATTGTCCTTGTCGGCCATAATCGTCAGTCGCCCACCACTTCCGCACTTCGCGCCAGCCGGCCCGCACCCGTTGCCAACCCTGCGGCTCGTCACTAAGCACCACCGGCGCCACGATGGCAGCAGTTTGCGTGCCACCGCCGGATTCTAAACTAGCTGGAAACTGATACCCGGCCAACCACACTAAGGCGATCAAACCAGTCAGTGCGCCGGCCAGCACTCGAGCCAAACGCTCACGCGCCACTCGAGGCTTTTGCCGCCAATTAGTTAAACGTTCTTGCCAAGTTTTCATGATTGATTAATTACCATAGTCACCGCCTCTTTATCAATTAAATCCTTTTTCTTGATCGTCAGCCGATCGAGGCGCTCGGCTGACGGCGCGCCCACTTCTTTTAAAAATTTTTCCAGTTGCTTATCGTCATCATAGTCCACCGGTACCGTTAGTTTAGCCGCCAACTCCGTAGCCAAACCCGCTGCGGCCGGGAAACCAAGAGGAACAAATAAAATGTCGGTCTCTCCCAACTTTTCTTTATTATCGTCAGACAAGGGGCCGGTGATGGCACCGAGATGCATTAGACGAATACCGTCAAACAACACCGAGTAAACCGTATTAATCTTGCCGTTCGGCCCGGGCGAGCCCACACCGCGAATAAAAATCCCTCGCGCTTCATACTCGCCCGGGCCGTCAAGCACTAGCGGCGTTTTACTTCCCAAGGCCATGGCCTCGGTACCATTATAGGCCGAGTCGCTAAGCGAGACGAGCACCAAGTCAGCCCCAAAACGCGTCACCTTTTGGCCAGACTCTTTACCAATTGGATTAAACGCCACCACCTCATCCGCCACTTGGCACTTAATCATTCCCCGGCCGTGATAAGTAATTATCATACCGTGATTATAGCATAAAATCGACCCCAACACTAAACTATTGCCAAAAGTAGGGCTGTAGTTATACTATCTACTCTACTATGATAACTGCCATGGCAGAATTGGATAAAGCAACGATCGCCATCGGGCCGGGGGAAGAATTGATGAACGAGATCATCAAGACCACCCCCCTGCAACCGGCGGTGGGCTCTTTGGTGCAAGGTACAATAATTGCCAAAGATAAAATGGCCCTGTATGTGGACCTGCCGCCAATGGGCACCGGTCTTATTTTTGGCCGTGAATATTTGAATGCTCGAGAAGTGATTAAGGAAATTAACGTCGGTGACGTGGTAACAGCCAAGGTGATTGATCCAGAGGGCGAAAAGGGCTACGTTGAACTCTCGCTCAAAGAAGCCAAGCAAGCCATCATCTGGAGTGAAGCCAAACGGTCTATTGATAATAAAGAAATTTTTGAACTAACCGTTAAGTCGGCCAACAAGGGCGGACTAATAATGGAGTGGAAGGGTATTGACGGCTTTTTACCCACCTCCCAACTCAAACCCGAACATTACCCAAAAGTGCCCGATGGCGACAAGGAACAAATTGTTGAGGAGCTAAAAAAATTAATCGGTGAGAAGCTGGAAGTTTATTTAATCGGCGCTGACCCCAAAGAAAACAAATTAATTTTTTCCGAAAAGGCCTTGAGTAGCAAGAATCGCCGCGACATCGTGGCTAAATACAATATCGGCGACGTGGTAACTGGTGTGGTGAGCGGTTTGGTAGACTTCGGTGTCTTCGTCAAGCTCGAGGAGGGTTTTGAGGGCCTGGTGCACATTTCAGAAATTGATTGGTCGCTGGTGGAAAATCCTAAAGACCTATTCCGCCTCGGCGATCACGTGGAAGCAAAAATTATTGAGATCAAGGACGACAAAATCTCGCTCTCGATCAAGGCGTTAAAAAAGAATCCTTGGGATGAAGCGGCCAACAAATACAAGAAGGGTGAGCAAGTTAAGGGCGTGATTATTAAATATAATAAATACGGCGCGCTGGCGAGCATTGAGGAAGGCGTGGCCGGCTTGGTACACATTTCCGAATTTGGGACGGAAGATAAGTTGCGGCAAAAACTAGAGTTGGGCAAAAGCTACCCATTTTTCATCACCTTGTTCGAGCCTAAGGGGCAAAAGTTAATTCTCTCGACCGGCGAAAAAAAGGAAGCGGCTAAACTTGCGCCCGTAACCAGCCTCGCTCAATAATTTGTTCCAGTGCTTGCGTCGCGGCGGGAATAATTTTTTTTAACTTAACGCGCTCGGCTGGAGTAAAGCGGCCTAAAATAAATTTGACCACGTCGGCCGGCTTTTTTTTGAGTCCAATCCCCACTCGCAAACGAATAAACTCCTGACTTTTGACCGCCTTGATCACTGATTCCAAGCCGCGATGGCCGCCCGAGCTACGATTAAAACTGATTTTGATTTTGCCGAACGGCAGATCTAAGTCGTCATAAACAACAATGGTTTGCGCCAGGGACTTTTTTTTACCGGCCAGAGCCTTAAGGCTCTGGCCGGATTTATTCATCATGCCCTCGGGCAAAAGGAGGGTTACTGTTTCGTCTCCGATTCGACCACGACTCTCAAGCGCCTTGGTTTGGGCAGAAAACTTCCACTCCGGCCACGACTGCGCGGCACGCCAGTGTTCGAGTACCAGCCGGCCGGTGTTATGCCGCGTTTCTTTATATTCTGGCCCGGGATTGCCGAGGCCAACAATCATAAATGTCATAAACCGCATTGTAGCATTTCTTGCGCCCACCGACTGTTTGTAATAAACTGTTCGCCGATGAATAACTGGCGCCAGTCACTCGGCGAGATCGTTCGTTTTATCGTCATCACTGTAATCGTGGTTGTGCCTATTCGAGCCTATGTAGCCCAACCATTTATCGTTAGCGGCAAGTCCATGGTTCCCACTTTTGCCGACGGCGAATATTTGGTGATTGATGAACTGTCTTATCATTTCCGCCCGCCAACGCGCGGTGAGGTTATTGTCTTTCGCTACCCCAATGATCCCAAAAAATTCTTCATCAAACGGGTCATTGGTCTGCCGGGCGAAACAGTCGAAGTGCGAAATGGAGTAGTATGGATCGAACAAGGTGGCCAACAAACGGCACTGACAGAAAACTACTTAGCCACAGCTGAAGATAATAGTCCGCCCACCACTTTGGGTAGCAAAGAATATTTTGTTATGGGCGACAATCGGCCGATGAGTCTCGATTCACGATCGTGGGGACCAGTTAACAGTCGCCTTATTACTGGCCGAGTTCTGCTACGCCTTCTCCCCCTCAGCGAAATTGCTTTCTTGCCCGGCCAATCGCAATAACTATATGCCCTCCAACACTAAACCTAAAACTAAAGGCGAGACACCAAAAATCCCGCGAGGTATGCGCGACCTCATGGGCGACACTTTTTACGCCTACCAAGGTTTGGCTGAACGCGCGGCGGAAATTGCTCTTTACTATGGCTTCACCGCCATCGAAACACCAATGCTGGAAGCCGAGAGCTTATTTACCCGCGCCATCGGCGAAGCCACCGACATCGTCGACAAAGAAATGTACACGCTCAAAACCCGTGGTGGCGACCGCCTAGCTCTGCGCCCCGAGGGCACCGCGCCAGTAATGCGTGCCTATTTCGACAACGGTTTGCAAACCCAACCCCAGCCAGTGATGCTCTACTACTCTGGCCCATTTTTTCGTCACGATAGTCCACAGCGAGGTCGTTACCGCCAGTTCTATCAATTCGGTCTAGAAATTATCGGCACCGGAAAGAGTATCGCCGAAGCCATGATTATAAAAACTTTTACCCTCATTTTGGGTGAAGTTGGGCTCGACAACTTGCACGTTGAGATTAACAGCATCGGCGACAAAGAATGTCGGCCAGCGTATCGTCGCGAACTGGCGGCCTATTACCGCAAACATCATAAAAATTTGTGCGCCGACTGCCGCGAACGACTAAAAACAAATCCCCTGCGCCTCTTGGATTGCAAAAATCCTGCCTGCCAACAGATCAAACAGGGTGCCCCAACACCGGTTAGCTACTTGTGCGCAGCTTGCAAAAAACATTTTAAGGAGGTGCTGGAATATCTTGAAACTATGGGCGTGACTTACGAAATTAATCACCAGCTAGTGCGCGGCCTAGATTACTACTCGCGCACCGTGTTTGAAATTGTGGATCGCGCCCCCGGTGAAGACACACCATTGGCTCTAGCCGGTGGCGGCCGTTACGACTATTTGGCTCGGGCGCTCGGTAGCCGCAAAGATTTGCCGGCCGTCGGTGGCGCCATTGGTTTGGATCGAGTACTGTCAGCCCCGGGAATAAAAACTATTAATCCCCGCCTGATCAAAAAGCCAAAAATATTTTTTATTCAGTTAAGCTTCGAAGCCAAGTTACACAGTTTTGAAGTAATTGAAATTTTGCGTCGGGCACGCGTGCCCATTGCCCAATCGCTCTCCAAAGATTCACTATCAGCCCAACTCGGCATGGCTGAACGTTTGGGTGTGCCCTACGCTCTGATCCTAGGCCAAAAAGAAGCGCTGGAAGGGACGGTTATTTTGCGCAATATGTCTACTCGTTCTCAAGACACTATAAAAATCGATCATTTGGCCGAGAATTTAAAAAATCTTAAGTAATCTTGCTCGCGCCGAACTTTTGTGTTAGCTTCTAAGCATGATAACGATTGAGGTCAAGCGATTACCCAACGAATCCAATTCAAGCCTGATGCGCCGCTTTAGCAAACGGGTGCAAATTTCTGGTCTGATTAAAAAAGTTAAAGCGGGCCGTTTTCGCGTGCGCGCTCAATCCGAATACAAAAAAAAGCAATCGGCTCTTAAAATGCTGGCTCGACGTGAGCACTACGCTCGACTCAAAAAACTCGGTAAGATCTAATGCCGCGGCGCAACTTTGCCACCATCGCTCGCCATGTGCTGGGTGCCAAATACGATTTAAGTTTAGCCACCATTGATCGGCCGGAAGCGCAACGTCTCAACAAGCAATATCGAGGACGCGATAAGGCGACCAATATCTTAAGTTTCCCTCTCGCGCCCGATGTTGGTGAAATTCTCTTGTGTTTGCCACTTATCCGTGCCGAAGCCGTAGCTAACGGAAAAAAATTCACTGATTACTGCCGTTATTTGTTTATCCACGGTTTACTTCATTTGAAAGGTTTTGTCCACGGTAGTAAAATGGAGGCCGAGGAAAAACGTCTCGACGCTTTCTTCGACCACCATGAGCAAACACATCGTCACCGGCCTCGACATCGGCACCGCGGCCGTGCGGATCGCGGTCTGCGAACTAGACGCGGGAAATAAAACCCCGCGCGTTTTGGCTTTGATCAAAAAAGAATCCCGCGGCCTGCGCCGCGGTTATGTTGTCAACATCGATGAAACAACCGAGAGCATTCGCGAAGCGGTAGCCGAGGCCGAACGCACCGTCAAACAACGTCTACGCAATGTTTTTTTGGCCGTGGGTGGCGCGCCACTGTCTTCTCGCCTGAGTGACGGTCAAGTGATTGTCTCACGAGCCGATTCCGAGATCACCGACCACGACGTTGCCCGCGTCATCGAAGCCAGTGAAGCCAATCTCACCGATCTAGCCAACAAAAAAATCCTTCATACCATTCCCCTGTTTTACAAACTCGATGGACAAAAGATTATTGGCCGGCCGGAAGGCCTCAAGGGTAACAAATTGGAGGTCAAAACTCTGTTCATCACCTGCTTGATTCAACATCTCAATAATCTAATTCGCGCCGCTGAGGCGGCCGGCTTAGTGGTTGATGATATCGTCGCCGCGCCATTGGCCGCCAGTTTAGTGGCTCTCACACCGGCACAGAAAGCAGCCGGAGTAGTTTTAACCAATATCGGCGCCCAAACCACCTCGATCATCGTGTTTGAAGAAGGTCTACCGCTTAGCTTGCAAGTTTTCCCCATCGGTTCCACCGACATCACCAACGATATCGCCCTCGGCTTACGTGTGCCGATCGAGGAAGCGGAAAAAATTAAACTTGGCCAAGACGGCGGGCTGGTGCTAAAAAAGAAATTAGAAGAAATTGTTGAAGCACGTTTGTCAGACATGTTTGAGTTAATCGATAATCACTTAAAAAAAATGGGGCGGGCGGGTCTGTTGCCGGCTGGTATTGTATTAACCGGTGGTGGTGGACAAATTGAAGGGATTGATAAATTGGCCAGAGCCAATTTGCGCCTGCCAGCCCGCATTCTCACCACCGAGGCCACCGCCACTACCCGACCGCCCAAAGACTCAGCTTGGCTAGTGGCCTACGGTCTCACGATGTTCGGTTACAACCTTGATCCAGAGGAGTCCTACGGACTAAAATTGATCAGTCGCGGCAAACATAAATTTTTTCGCTGGTTGCGAGAATTGTGGCCATAAATAAGGCTGGCGGCGTGGTTTGCCTTTTAAATTTTTAACTGCTAATCTTACGCCATGCCCAAGATCAATCCGGAAATTGAGACCTTCGCCCGCATCAAAGTGATTGGTGTAGGCGGCTCGGGCGTGAACGCCGTTAATCACATGGTTCGCTCGGGCGTGAAGGGCGTAGACTTCATCGGCATCAATACTGACGCTCAACATTTGCATCACTCGCCGATCAAAAAAAGAATTCATATTGGCAAAACGCTAACGCGCGGCCTAGGTACCGGCATGAATCCAGAAATTGGCCGCAAAGCGGCTGAAGAAAGTGGTCAGGAAATTCAGGAAATAATTAAAGGGGCTGACATGATCTTTATTGCCGGCGGCATGGGCGGCGGCACTTGCACCGGCGCGGCGCCGTTTGTGGCCAAGACAGCCAAAGATCAAGGCGTGCTCACTATCGCCATCGTCACCAAACCTTTTTTCTTTGAAGGCAACCAGCGTATGCTCTTGGCCGATAAGGGTATCGAAGAATTGCGGGCCGAGGTTGACGCCATCATCGTTATTCCCAACGATCGCTTACTCGGCATTATTGATAAAACCACCACCTGCCTTTCGGCTTTCGCCACTTGCGACGAGGTTTTGCGCCAAGCCGTAGAAGGACTATCTAATTTAATTACCACGCCAGGTATCATCAATGTGGACTTTGCCGACATTCGCGCCATTATGGCCAACGCCGGTTCGGCCTTGATGGGCATTGGCGCCGCGGCCGGTGATAATCGAGCGATTGAGGCGGCTAAGGCGGCGATCAATTCGCCCCTGCTTGATCTCTCGATCGACGGGGCCAAGGGCGTGCTCTTTGCCATCGCCGGCGGTAACGACATGACGATGTTTGAAATTCAAGAAGCCGCTAAAGTGATTATTGAATCAGTGGATCCCAATGCCAAAATTATCTTCGGCGCCATCCACGACAACAAGCTTAATAAAAACGAAATTCGCGTTACCGTTATGGCTTCCGGCTTTCCAGAAAATTCTAAAAAGAAGCCGCCACTCGGCAACTTTGATTCCAAGGCCCCAGCCTCGCCGTCATCAAATGGTCACGCTGAAGCCCCACCTCTCGACTTGACAGCTGATTTTAAAGTTAAAAAACCCGAGCCCGTTCGAACGGTTAAAACTCCCGCTGAAGAAGAAGACGATGAGTGGTCATCAATCCCCGCCTTTTTGCGCCGTCCCAAAATTAAATAATTAAGCTATACTTAAACCGCCATGTTCTACGATTTAATAATTATCGGCGGCGGACCGGCGGCGGTAGCCGCCGGCGTTTATGCCGCTCGAAAAAAAATTAAAACCACTACCGTCGCTTTCGACTTTGGCGGCCAATCGATTGTCTCGAGCGATATTCAAAACTGGATCGGCACCAAGTCCATTAGCGGCGAAAAATTGGCTGCTGACCTCAAGGATCATCTGGAATCATACCGAAGTGCCGACTTTGTGATCAAAGAGGGCGTTAAAGCCGAAACCGTCACACCGAGTGGCGCAAATTTTAAAATCCGTACCGACGATCAGCAGGAAATTGAGGCCCGCACCGTACTCATCGCCACCGGCGCCCACCGCCGCAAGCTCACCGTGCCCGGCGCAACAGAATTTGAACAAAAAGGCATTACCTACTGCGCCACTTGCGACGGCCCGCTTTTTGCTGGCAAGGATGTGATCGTGATCGGTGGTGGTAATGCCGCTTTTGAAACTGCTCTGCAACTATTGGCTTACGCCCAGTCAGTGACCCTCATCCATCGGAGTGAAACTTACCGAGCCGACGAACTAACGGTGGAACGCGTGCTGGCTCATCCTAAATTTAAAGCCATCACTAATGCCGAGACACAAGAAATTAAGGGTGATAAATTTGTCACATCTTTAGTCTACAAAAATGTGGTGACTGGAGAAGTGAAAGAGATTGCCACCGGCGGGATCTTTGTGGAAATTGGTTTGGTGCCGAGCACCGAGATGGTAAAAGATCTCGTAGACGTAAATCAGTATGGTGCCATTGTAGTTGATACTAAAACTCAAAAAACTTCTCACGTTGGCATTTGGGCCGCCGGCGACTGTGCTGATGGTTTGTATCACCAAAATAATATTGCCGTTGGTGACGCCATTAAAGCGCTCGAAGACATTTACCTTTTTTTGCACTTGACAAATTAATGATGGCGGTGGTAAAATAAGAAAAGAAGATTAAGCCGCTAGGACATTGAAAAATAAGGCGATTCTGGGAGCTGATGTGTAGTCAGCCACTTGGAATAGCGTTACCGAAAGGGAAAACCATGATTCAGGAAAGGGATTTTTGGAAAGCTCACCTGGCCGGACTGAAGCACCTCGACCTGCTGGACAAAACAGGTTTATGGGAAGTTGAAGAAGAGCTCAGCCGGCGACTAGAAAATGGGGAGCAGATCAATTGCCTGGATTTGTACTACGACTTAGTCTGTGATTGGAATATGGATCGTGGCTCAGCAATGATTATTGCCGGCCTAACGCCATACGAACTAGCGTTGGCCGAAGCGGGCTATAGTCCGTACCACCAAGACGAGATCGACGAGTATCACCGGATACATCGTATGACTGAAAAGCAGGTGGAAAAGGAGCTCGAACAATTAACCTGCAAACTCTGATCATGATCGATCCCCCACCCCACAAAAGATCGGCCGCGGCCGATCTTTTTTATTTTGACCCCACCGGGAATCGAACCCGGATTACCGGCTTGAAAAGCCGATGTCCTAACCGTTAGACGATAGGGCCGCAAACCAAAATATCGTAACATCTTTTGCCATTTTAGCCAAAAATGTTAAACTGGCCGACGGAGGGTTGGCAGAGAGGTCTAACGCGCCGCACTCGAAATGCGGTTGGGGAGTAATCCCCTCACAGGTTCGAATCCTGTACCCTCCGCCGATCATCAAAAAAATATTGGGCGGTTAGCTCAGTTGGTAGAGCATATCGTTGACGTCGATAAGGTCAGAGGTTCGAGCCCTCTACCGCCCACCGGTAAAACGACCAACTACTTGCAGGCAGTAAAAAAATACTGTATCGTGGCAAGAAGGTTAGTTTGGTACAAAAACACATTTTCAGGAGATGAGCCGTGATCACAACATGTGTAGAAGTGCCGGTTCGGCCGGTAGGAAGTGAGAACAGCGGGCCATCACCCAGTTGTGAGCGAACATTAAAGTTATTCCAAAAGATGAGCGGTGAACAGTTGACCGACGATGAGCTTGGCGAGTTTGCCAGCCACATGGCCAATTGCCCGGCCTGCGCTTTATTGTTCCAATCACTAACATCAGAGTAACCATTGCTCGTTGGCCATTTTTTGATAGCCCTCGTCCGCCGTGGCGGATCGGGGGCTTTTGTTTTTGCTGACCGAGCATGATAGTTTAGGGTAGAACATGAAAATTTTGGCCATCGAGACAAGTTGTGACGAAACGGCGATAGCTGTAGTACGGGGACGTGGTGGTCAACGGGCGCCGAAGTTTAAGGTGTTAGCACAAATCATTTCTTCCCAAGCCGCCTTGCACGCCGCCTGGGGCGGCGTGGTACCCAATCTCGCCAAACGCGAGCATGAAAAAAATTTGCCCCCCGTGCTCGCGGCTACACTAAAACAAGCCAACCTTTTACCTCCCTATTCGGCCATTAACGCCGTGGCTGTCACGCGCGGCCCGGGGCTCGAGCCGGCCCTCTGGGCCGGCCTCAATTTTGCCAAAGCACTCGCCTTGGCTTGGGGCAAACCACTCATCCCCGTCAATCATCTAGAGGGACACATCTATTCCGTACTGGTCGATCAAAAACAAAAACTTCGCTTCCCGGCCTTAGCCCTGATCGTCTCGGGTGGCCACACCGAGCTCGTGCTTGTACGCGACTGGTTGAAGTATAAAATTATTGGCCGCACGCGCGATGATGCCGTGGGCGAGGCCTTTGACAAAGTGGCGCGTCTACTCGACCTGCCCTACCCGGGCGGACCAGCTCTAGCCAAATTGGCCAAAAAAACAACTGGTTCTGCACCGACTCCTCTGCCGCGGCCCATGCTGCACTCCAAGGATTTTGATTTTTCGTTCTCCGGTTTAAAAACGGCGGTTCTGTATCAGCTGCGAGATTTAAAAAATGGCAACAAACTCACGTCAACGGTCAAAGCGGCCATTGCCAATGAATTCCAAACTTCAGCCATTGATGTTTTGTTAGCCAAACTTGAGAACGCGGCAAAAAAGTACCGCCCCCAATCAATCATCGTCACCGGCGGCGTTTCAGCCAATGAAGAGCTGCGCCGGCGGGCACGCCAAACTTTTCCCGAGATTTTGCTGCCGCCGCCCGAGCTGACTGGCGACAACGCCGTGATGATCGCTCTGGCCGGTTATCTCCGTGCCGATTTACCTTTGCCGGCCGTTAGTCGCCTCCGCGCCGACGGCAATTTAGTTTTAAAATAAGCCAAATTTTGTTATCATCCTGCTATGGATGAACGACTGCTCAAGCCCTACGACCCGCCCACCAGCGAGGCCGCGGCGCAGGGTTTGTGGTTACAAAGCGGCGCCTTTGCCGCCAATCCCAGCTCTCCTCTTCCCCCCTTCTCAATGGTCTTGCCGCCACCCAATGTTACCGGCATTCTCCATCTCGGCCACGCCGCCATGGTGACGATTGAAGACATTATTGCTCGTTACGCGCGCGCCAGCGGCCGCGACGTGCTCTGGGTACCCGGCACCGACCATGCCGCGCTGGCCACTCAAGCTAAGGTGGAAAGTTTACTACACAAAGAAACCGGCCAAACGCGTCACGATCTCGGGCGCGACAAATTTTTGGCCCAGGTCGAGACCTATGCTCAATCTAGTCACGACACGATCGTCGAGCAAATCAAACGCCTTGGTGCTTCACTCGATTGGCCACGCGAGGCCTACACGCTCGACGCCACGCGCGAGCGCGCCGTGCGCACCGCCTTCAAACAACTCTACGACGACGGTTTAATTTATCGCGGTCATCGCCTAGTAAACTGGGATCCTCGTCTGCAAACCACCGTCTCCGATGATGAAGTGGAATGGGTGGAACGGGAGGAAAATTTTTATTATCTCAAATATGGCCCATTCGTCATCGGTACAGCGCGACCAGAAACTAAGTTTGGCGACAAATATGTTGTGATGCATCCCGACGATGCCCGTTACCAGCAATATGAGCACGGGCAAAAACTAACTGTTGAATGGATTAGCGGACCAATCACCGCCACGATCATCAAAGATCCATCAATCGACATGGCCTTTGGCACCGGTGCAATGACCATCACACCGGCCCACGATCAAGCCGACTTCGATATTGCCACCCGCCATCAGCTCGACCACGAACCAGTGATTGATCTCGACGGCAAACTGTTGCCGCTGGCCGGACCTTTCGCCGGCGCACACATTAAAAAAGCCCGGCCGCAAATTGTGGCCACCCTAGAAGCCAAGGGGTTAGTCGAAAAAGTTGATCCCCGCTATCATCATCGCATACCAACTAATAGTCGCGGCGGCGAGGTGCTCGAGCCACAGGTGCTCAAACAATGGTTCTTAGCTGTTAACAAGCCGCTAGCACGCCGCGGCGGCCAAACGCTCAAAGAGTTAATGCGGCAACCGGTCGAATCCGGGCAAATTAAAATTACCCCCGACCGTTTTAGCAAAATTTATTTCCACTGGATCGACAATTTGCGTGACTGGTGCATTAGTCGGCAGATCTGGTATGGCCACCGCTTGCCAGTATGGTATCGTGGCGACGAAATTTATTGTGGAATTGAAGCACCAATCGACCCGGGCTGGGAACAAGACCCCGACACCCTCGATACCTGGTTTTCCTCCGGGTTATGGTCGTTCTCTACCCTCGGCTGGCCGAGCGACACACAGGAACTAAAGCGCTACCACCCCCTAACCGTCATGGAGACCGGCTACGATATTCTATTTTTTTGGGTGGCGCGCATGATCCTAATGTCTCAAGCCCTGCGGGGCGAGATTCCTTTCCGACAAGTTTATTTACACGGCATTGTGCGCGACGAAGGCGGCAAAAAAATGTCCAAGTCGCTCGGCAACATCATTGATCCCCTAGACATGATCAATAAATATGGCGCTGATGCTCTGCGACTAGCCTTAATAATCGGCACGGCCGCCGGTAGCGATAGCAAAATTTCGGAAGAGAAAATCAATGGCTACAAGCGCTTCATCAATAAAGTCTGGAATGCCAGTCGATTTGTGATCGAGCACGCCAACAACAACCAAACCACGCCCCTAACCGCCGCCGATCAAAACACCCTGAACGAGTTCGAGGCCTTAACGCGTGACGTCACTGGCGATCTCGAGCAATACCGTTTCTATCTGGCGGCCGAAAAACTATACCACTATTTTTGGCATGTGTTTGCTGATAAAATTATTGAGTCAGTAAAAGAACGACTACACGGCCAAACCAGCTCCACTGATCAAGATTCGGGCCGCCAACTTTTGGCCATCACGCTGGGTCGATTACTAATCATGCTTCAACCATTCGCCCCCCATATTACTCATACCATTTGGCAAATATGGAAACCAGACCAGCCGTTAATCATGTTTGAACCATGGCCCATGAGTTAAACTTTTGGCAGGCCTCGGTTGGTTTGGTTAGCAATCTGCTTGGCAATCCTTACGCCCTGCTGGCCGGCATCGCGCCGGCCATGCTTTGGCTCTGGTTTTGGTTGCGCGAGGATCGTCGACGGCCCGAACCACGACTGCTCATTGCTGGCATCCTACTGGCTAGTGGTTTAGCTGTGCTAGTGGCCAGAGAATTAGAACAAGAAATCTCGCCGCTGGTAACACCAATGCTACGCTGGTTTGGACTAGTTGGTGCCGCTTGGTCCTACAAATTCCTTTGGTTAATCTGGGCCGCCATTGAGGAAATAGTTAAACTTCTCACCGCCTACGTCATCGCTCTCCGCACCGCCGACTTTGATGAACCAATCGATGCCATGATCTACTTGATCACCGCCGCTCTCGGTTTTGCGGCCTTCGAGAACGCTTTTTATTTGCTAGATTTAAACGGCCCAGATTTATGGTTGACCGGGAACTTACGCTTTCTGGGCTCCACTCTATTGCACGTGGTGTCGTCAGCGGTGGTGGGCGGCCTAATCGCCCTAGCCTTTTGCCGGCCACGCTGGCAAAAAATTCTTTTTTGGCTTTATGGGTTAATCACAGCCACGCTCTTGCACACTATTTTTAATTTACTTATAATGGGCTTGCAAGAAAACCCGGCCACTGGTGGTGTTGATCTGGGTGAATTGATGAGAATATTTGCCCTACTTTGGCTCTTAGCACTATTCTCAATATTATTCTTTGAGAAAGTTAAACAAGTTTTTTGTTCACCGCGGCTAGTGGGACAAGACTAAGTTGTGATGTTTAAACGCAAACGATCATTTTTTGAAAGATTAACGGGTAGCGTGGCTCTCAACCGCGACTACAATGAACCCGCCACGGCCGATCCGTCAGCCACAACGGAAACAGAAACTCAGGAGCACAATGGCGACTGGCTGAAAGAAAGCGCCGAGGAAGGAGAACTAGCCGTCGACGTTTACCAAACTCCGACCGACATCATCATTAAAACCATGGTGGCTGGAGTGCGGCCGGAAGATTTAAGCGTCAACATCACTCGCGAAATGGTGACGATCCGCGGCCAGCGCGAAGATCTCTCGGGCGCCAACGAACAAGATTACTTCCAACGCGAACTGTATTGGGGTTCTTTTACCAAAACAATTCTCCTGCCGTCCGAAGTCGAAGCCGAGGAAGCCGAAGCCACCGAGAAACACGGCCTCCTCACCATTCGTCTGCCCAAGCTCGACAAAGACCGCATCCAGAAACTCAAAATCAAATCGGGTTAATCAACGGTGCAGTATTCTTGAATTAGTCCGAGCGTATTTCGCCGCCTGCGACGGCGAGGAATTTACGCCACGAAAATTCGGAAAGGCGACGAAGCCGCACCGCTAACAATTTCAAGTTTTTCTTTGGCGGCAAAAAATAATGATTCAGAAATCTAATTACATCCGAAAGGCGGAACAGGCATTGGCTGTCCCTCACGCCACTCAGACCTTCTTTGTTTATACTCGATACACTGTGCTTCTTTTCGCCTCTCCAGTTCCGCCTTATTCTGTTCCATCTGATTTAGAAAACCACGATATGTCTTTGATTGTTGGCTGGAAAGTAAAAGGGGTGTATGGGGAACAACAAAAATAATTATTCCTAATATGACAATTATCCATGTAGCAATAGAAGAAACATTTCCCTTATACCACTTAGAAAAAGCCAGGATGATTACGGACATGCCAAACAAAACCAAAGCCGGTATACCTAGAAGTAAAAGTATCCCACCAAACATAAAAGCGTCACAGTAAAAAGCGGATTGTGTTTGTCCACAACGTAACCACCAATATAAAATTACGAGTACATCAATAGCACCAAAAACAAAAAGCAAACCGGTGATTTTCAAAAGAATTTTATTCATATGATTTGGATTAAAAAACTTTCTTCCCCCAAAATTTAACACAAATTAGTCGTCGAGGCGAACCAAAACTCTTTGACTTTTCCTGCATGATGCCGAGGGCCGGAATCGAACCGGCGACCTACCGCTCTTCAGGCGGACGCTCTACCGACTGAGCTACCTCGGCTTGGGTTTTAATGCTTGTTCAATCAGTTCGGCCCAAGAAGCAGTTGATTTGGGAACAGATTCGTACACGCCGCGCAAACTTTCAAAATAGGGTTGCAACTGGTAGTAGGAAACCAGAATCGCTGCCAACACCAGCAGCCATTTGAGCCCGCGCCAAAAGCTAGCCCAGCGCGCCGTGCGCTGAAGGCGGTGCAAAATGCGGTTATTATCTTCAGCTAGCTCCTGCAAACGATCCAGCGTCCGCTTATCTTCACCATACATACTCGCCCAGTATAAAATATCTAGAGCCAGACGGCAACTTATGCTCTCAGTAGGAATCGAACCTACATCTGCTCCTTAGGACGGGGCTGTTCTATCCATTGAACTACGAGAGCGAGTCGTTCGGGTTATTTGTTGATTAGCAGTCGAGTCAATTCCGGCCGATCAAAGCCGATCACTATTTCCTCTTTACCGGTCGTAACGTCGGCCACCACGATCACCGGCACGCCGAGCTGGCCGCTTTTGTCCACCATCTCCTGACGCTTAACCAGGTCGCTTTGCACGTCAAATTCGTCATAAGCAATATTGTTTTCGCGAAAGAACGCCTTAGACATACGGCAATAGGTGCAAGTGGGGGTGGTATAGATGGTGACTTTTTTATTCATAAGGATTTCAGTTTATCATGCGGCCAATAGAGCTTCAAGCTTGTCACTGGCCGCTGCTTTATTCTTTTTTTCCAATCCACATTTAGTGCAACGGTGAATAATTACCGTCCGGCCATGGTCAAGTTCCCAGCCCACGGCCGGCATCAAACCGCCACAATTCGCAGCCCGATCGCCGGGAAAAACATCAACGTGTTTGCTAGTCAAACATTCGGGGCAATGGTTAGTGTAGCCATCGCCCACCACTTTTGCCCCGCACTGCTCGCACTCAAAATCTTCCCTTTGGCGCTTAAAAGTCGAGGACATTGGCTAATTTACTAGGTAATTTAGTGTACCCAAGCCACCTGTTTTTTGCACTTGACAGATACCTTGTGCGGGTGTATAATTAAAGAAGCAGTAAAGGTCATCGGATTAGTTTTGGTTCTTTAAAAACTGTAACTCATTTAGAGAAAGGCAATGCCATGAAAAAACCGCTCTCTCAAGTCGTGTTTGTCCTTGCCCTCACCTTTGGTTCCGCCATACTAGCTGCTTACCACAGCCAGAACAAAAAAATCAAAAGGGGTGATCTCATCATCCTCAATCCCACGGAAGGTGTTTTCCCGGGCGGCCCGATGTTTGTCGACAAAACATCAAAGACTATCACCTCAAAAGCGTCCGTCTTTCCCACCACGTTATGGGAAAACAAAGATGGCGATGTGCTCTCACGGCGTGATATGGTTGCGTATCGCGCTTACGTCATTGCAAACGTGCCGGCCAGTAATAGCGAGCTCGCACTCTACCGAAGATACTTCCCGTCAAGATCCCAAGTTGTGAAATGACAACATGCAACCTTGACATGGGTTAACGTGCCGCCGCGAGCAAGCTCGCACCAGTAATGGTGTGGGCTTTTTTTATTTCAAATAAAATCCATTGTACCACTAATTCACGATCGTGAGTTAGTTGTACAATGAAAAGGAATTTAGTATTTGAAAGCAGTGCGGATGCGGGGAATCGGACCCCGGCCCCGAGCTTGGGAAGCTCGTGTTCTGCCACTAAACCACATCCGCCAAACTATATTCTGGGAAGTCGGCCGCGGCCGATCCTACCACTAAACTAATCCCGCTCTTCGGTTTTGGATTGAAAAAATGATACTACTTTTTGCCACCAAGTTTCATCAGTTGCGAGCGGGGTGGTGGTTGGCTCATCGCCGACAATGTTGACCACCTTCTCGCCCGAGCGAACAACAGCAAATTTTTCCCTAATCACTTCCTCAATGCCGCGAGCGGTGCTAAGCGCCGCTAGTTTAACGGTTAAAAACTCTTCCCGCTTGGCCAACTTTTTCCAGTCGGCAACCAATCGCTCTAATCGCGCCGTTGCCACACGCTCCGCGCCATACAAACGCCACACCGCCCGGCCCAAAAGCACACCCAAACCCAACAAAATCACAATAACAACTGGTGAATACCACCGGCGACGACCTTGGAATTCTTTCATGACTTTTGTATACTAACACTAATGTTACTCCACAAAAACAATCGCCGTAAACTCAACATTATCTGGGCCATCGTTAGTTTTATTGTCTTGGCCGGCATGGTTTTGCTCTACATCCCCGCCCTATTGGTGTGAGCTAATCATCTTAAGAAACACCTCCGCCGGAATATTAACCTGACCGCGGCTCAATAACTTTTTCTTGCCACGTTTTTGCTTTTCCCACAATTTACGTTTACGCGTAATATCACCGCCGTAGAGATAACCGGTGACGTCTTTTTTAAGTGCGGTCAAGGTGCGTGAAGCAATAATCCGGCCCAAGGCCCGAGCCTGAATTTTAACCACAAACAGTTGTCGCGGCAGGATCTCGGCCAAACGTTCCACCGCAACCTTAGCTTCGGCCTCTACCCGCGCCAAAGACACCACGCGCGAGAAAGCCGGCACTAATTCTTCAGCCACCAAAAGGTCAAGGCGCGTCACCGCCGCCGGCCGCCAGCCACCATCAGCAACTAGCGACTGGTACGACAATGAGGCAAAACCGGAAGACACGGTTTTGAGTTCGGCAAAAAAACTGCGCATTAACTCTCGGAGCGGCAATTCGACGCGGAGCAAGTTGCGGTCAGCACTAAAATTTTCCGTCGTCATAATTACCCCCTCATGATCATTGATTATTTTAACTATCGCGTTGATGATCGCCGGCGGTGTGATGATCTCGGCTTCTACCCACGGCTCGGCAATGTGGTAACCCTTAGTCTCGGCCGGAAACAGGTGGGGTGAATAAATAACCTCCGGCTCCTTGGCGCCGGGCGCCATTACTTGGTAACTAATCGAGGGCAAAGAAATAATCAGATCGAGCTTAAATTCTCGTCGTAATCGCTCGGTGATAATTTCCAAATGCAGTAATCCCAAAAAACCGGCACGAAAGCCGCGGCCCAACGCTCCCGACGACTCTTCTTCAAACGACAAGGATGAATCGGCCAGAGCTAAACGCTCCAACGCCTGACGCAAGGGCGTAAAATCATCCTGACTGGACGGATAAATTGAGGCCCAGGCCACCGGCCGTGGCTCGGCATAGCCAGCCACGGCCGGTGCCGGTGCCGCGGCCGTAGTCACGGTGTCACCCACTCGCCGGCGACTAGCATTTTTTATGCCCGTCACGATGTAACCAATGGTGCCGGCGGCGAGAGCCGGCGCTGCTTGCGGCGCCGGCGAAAAAACGCCCACCTCCAGCGCGGTGAACTTCTCGCCTTGCGAACAAAACAAAAGTTGATCGCCAGCCTTAATTTGCCCAGATAACAAACGTACATAAACAATCAAACCGCGGTGAGTTGAATATTCAAAATCAAAAACTAGGGCCTGCACTCCCGTTCCATCAATCGCGGCCGGTGGGCAACGTTCGACTACGGCCGTGAGCACGCCCACCACTCCTTCGCCAGTTTTGGCGGAAACAGCCAGCACTTCGTTTGGCGCCACACCCACCAAGCGAGCCACCGCTTGGCGATTTTCCTCCACGGCCGCGGCTGGCAAGTCGATTTTGTTAAGTACCGGAATAATGGTGCGGCCGAGCGCCCGGGCCATATTTAGCACCGACACCGTTTGGGCCTGAATACCCTTAACGGCATCAATGAGCAACACCACGCCCTCAACGGCGGCCAGAGCCCGCGAGACCTCGTAGGCAAAGTCAATGTGCCCCGGCGTGTCAATCAAATTTAGAATGTAGTCACAACCGGCATGGCGATACATCATGCACACGGGTTGCATTTTGATGGTAATACCCCGCTCGCGCTCCAATTCCATACTGTCGAGCACCTGAGCCCGCATTTGACGCTCGGGAATAGTACCGGTTAATTCCAACAAACGATCGGCCAAGGTGCTCTTGCCGTGGTCAATATGAGCGATGATACTAAAATTTCGTATTTCCGGGTTGGTCATGGTGAGTAAGTTTTAACACAGATTGGCTCGAGAGGTAAATGACGAGAAGATACGCGCTCAAACCAGCCAAGCCAGCCGCGGCCGTACTGACCAACAAATTGACGTAGGTGCTAGCAATAGTAACCGGCCAAAAATAGACTACCAGTGCGCTGGTGAGCGCCGCCAACACCGCGGCCAAAATAATTTTCCCAAAATAAATAGGGTTAAGCCCTCCTCCACCCAAATCGTGATGAAAATCCCGCCACAGCCAAATTAGATTAATTATCATAGCCAGCGAAAAGGCGCCGGGTAAAATAAACAGACTCCAGTCAGCGGCTGGGAAAAAATAAATAAACCCAGCGGCTACCACAATCATCAGGGCGGCGCCAAAGAGATTAACAATGAGCGGCCGGCGAGTATAACCGGCCGCGTAATAAGCCCGAATCAAAAGCGAAATTAAACCTTGGGCCAAGAGCGAAACAATAAAAACCGACAGCACCGTGGCGGTAAGTTTAACATCAACGTCACTAAATCGTCCCACCCCGAACAAAAGGCGCACTAAACGTTCTGACAAAATAATGGTTAAAACCAAAAGCGGCGCCGACCAAAGGATGATTTGTCGCGCGGCATTAATTACCTCACGACGAAAAGCGTCCCAATCCTGTTTAACTCGCGCCGCGGTTAGAGATGGAAAGGCGGCTACCGCATAACTCATGGCCACCAAGCCCAGTGGCACCGATTGCAAATTGTAAGCCAAACTAAAAATAGCAATCGAACCAACGGCCAATCGTGAAGCCAAAGCTGTTAAGACTAAAAAGGCTAACTGATGAGCGGCGAGCCCCAAGGTGCGCGGCAAAGACAGACGTGCCACCTCCAGCGCCTCACGCCAAGCAATGGGCCACACCCAGCGTGGTCGCAAGCCATGATGATGCAAATTGGGCCACTGAACAACCAGATGAAGAAGAGCACCGAGCGCCACCCCCAGCGCCAACCCGGCCAAACCCCAGCGTGGCACCAAAAAAATAATGCCCGCAATAATACCCAAATTATAAACCAACGGACTTAAAGCATAGAGAGTAAAACGTTGCGCGGCATGACCAACGCTACCCACCAAATTGGACAAACCCAAAAGAAACGGCGAGAGAAGCAAAATTCTGGTCAGTAAAATAAATTGACTATGGGCGACGGGCGTAAAGCCGGGAGCCAAAACCGGAGCCAAAAGCGGCACCAAGAAAAAAATTACCGTCAGTCCAACTAACATAAACAAACTAAACACGGTAAACAACGAACCAATTAACCTCTCGGTGGCTTCCACGCCCGTCTGTCGTCGCTCGATAATAATTGGCACCAAAATGGTCACCGAAACCAAAGACCCGAGCGAAACATAGAGTAAGTCGGGCAAACGAAAAGCGGCATAGTAAATATCGAGCTCGGTGCCGGCGCCAAAACTACCGGCCAACAAACGATCACGGAACAAACCGAGAATTTGCGACAAAAGCGATGAGACGGCCAAAATAACGGCCGCCCGCGGCCAATTAAACATAGTTTGATTATTTAACCAGAGCTGATTGACCAGATCGCAAACGAGTAATCATTTCCTGTAAATCAGCCCGGTCGGAGTTAGCGGCGGCAATAACCTCCAGCTCACGAATGGCCTCGTCATCCCGACCCAACTCATCATAAACTAGCGCCAAAAAATAGCGAGCGTTAGCATAATCAGGATTGAGCACTAGAGCTTGGGTCAGGGCATCAAGAGCGCCAGTAAAATTATTTTGCCGATAACGACTCACGCCCAACCCAAACCAATTTGCGAAGTTAATAGGATCAAGACGTGTTAGCGCTCGCCACTCACTTTCGGCGAGCGGCCAATTGCCGGCCTCTTCGAGCAATCGCACACCTAGCAAACGCGCCGGAATATAGTTGGGATCAATGCTGATAGCCCGATCAAGATAAGCGGCCACCACCGGCTGATCAAGCTGGCCCAGCAAACCAAGCGCCGCCTGATATGGCCACTGGGGGTTGGTGGGCTCCAGTTGACTAGCACGATCATAAGCCGCTCGAGCCTGCTCAGCAACACCATTGATACCCAGGGTAGCCAAACGACCAAACACCACACCACGCGTCGCCCAATTTCTAGCCGACTGCGAATTAATGGCGAGTGCCGACTCGGTGGTTAAGGTCAGGCGATTAGCTAAATTGCTGACCTCGTCGAGTTGAGCATCGGTAGGAGTGGGACCGGCTACGGCCAACAGTTTTTCTAAACGAAGTAAATAAATTTCAATCGCCTGTCGATGGTAATAATCCTGCTCATCCATAGATATAGCTCGATCAATTTTCTCAGCGGCGGCCTCTGCTTGACCGGCGGCCGCTAGGGTGGCGGCCTGGGCCGAGTAATGCCTCGCCACCAAACGCTCAACTGCCAAATAGCCACCAGCCCAAACAACAATTAACACCAAACCGTTGACGGCCATGAAAGGCAAGCGGCGGCGCCACATCTTCCCCGCCAACCATTCATATGGTCGATAACCGGCGACCCGACTCAGCGCGGCCAACAGCACACCGATCCAAATAAAAGCCAGATAACGTAGTACTGGTCCGGGGGAATAGAAAAAATTTATCCACCACAAGTCAAAGGTTACCAGGGTCGCCACGAAGGCCCGGGCCAACTCGTCAGAGTCAGCATTCCGCCAAGCTTGCCGGAGAGATCGGCCAACCTCGCGCGCCAACGCCATTGCTACTAAACACCAAGCAAGTACAACCGCCCAACCACCGGTACCCAATCCCCACCCGCCACGCCCAAACCATAAATTACTATCTAGGCCCGACAACATCATCGACCAAATTTGGCTGGCGCTACGCGCCATCGTCAAATCACTGGGCACACCAACTCCACCTCGCCACTCGGCCAACTGACCGCCCAACAAACTACCGCCCGGTCTACCCCACGATAAAAGGAAAATCGCAAAAATCACCACAACCATCGCCGGCCGAAAAGAGGACGGGCGACGACGCTCCAAGACTCCCAAACGAAAAACAAAAATGGCCACAGCGGTCAAACCCACTGGCAACCACAATCGTGTTTGATCCAAAATCGCCAAAGCAAGCAAGCACAAAACTACCGCACCGCTAATCAAACTTTTCTGCCAACGAACGGTAATCATCCCAAATTCCCACAAACTTAAACCAATGATCAAACCCAAGCCCGACAAAGCGGCCAGATCAAACCATCCGCCGCCAATCACTGACCGAGAAGCCAAAAAGGCCGGCGCCCAACCAAGATTAAAGAAAACAATCGCCAGTAAACTCCAGACGATACCCAGAGCAATCCCAAGCACAGTAAAAAAATAAAATCGCTCTAACCAATTGTTGTGCCGTAAAATTAACGCCGCCAAAACTAAAAAAATGAAGGCACTCGCCAAAAAAGATAACGTGGCAGTCTCTCCCGACAAACCCAACCAAGCTTGCTTAAAATTCGGCGCCCACCAACTAGCTACCGCGGCGAGCATTGTCGCCAAACCCATTGCCGGCAAAACCAAACCACGAGGCCAAAACAAACGTCCCGCCGTAATGTGATCAAGCAAAATAGCACTGGCAGACAAAACAGCCACCAAGGTAAACCAAAAAGTCTTACTGACAGCCAGTGGCACCATTAGACTGGGACCAACAATAATCGGTGCTACCACCACACCGATCAAGAAAAAATAGCCGGCCAAGGATTGCGGCGCATACCAAGTCGAGTCGACAGTTTTTCTAACCATAATTCCGCTCATTATAAATTATGGGGCGGCGTAGCGCAAAAAATCAAAATGCCCCAGCGACTAGCTGGAGCAAATTGAAATGATCGGCGCTCGTAAGCCGAATTCTGTTTAAGTGATCATTTATCTTGTCCATCAATCGCTTGATGGATCCAGCGGCACTTCCCTTATCGGGACACGGCCTTGCACTCGGGTAAGGATTTAGCCGTTTCACCCTCCGCCATAATGCCGTAAAGCTTTAGGCGGAGACTCGTCTCTGTTCGCACCTCGGTTCGCCATAATGTCGCGAGACTTTAAGCGAACGACAGGCGTTACCTGCTACCCGGCTCTCTAGCCCGAAAGCCAGAGGAGTGTTCGGACTTTCCTTCATCCACCACAAGGCCGAAGCTTTGGGCGGACGACGATCACCCGGCACCGAACTAGTTAACTCTAGCACACTTCGTCCCTTTCGTCACGTCAAGCCTGATTATTAATGCCTAGCGGCGGAGAGACAATATCAATCTCACAGGTACCAGACACACAAGCCAATTCCTTTGCCCCCGTAGTAGCATCGTCGTGTTCGTAAAGCACAATTTTAGAAAAATCAATCTGCGGGAAATTGGCGGCCATCTCTTTGTAACGAGCCTCACTTATTTCTTCATACGGCGCTAGGCGATAGACATGATCACTGCGCGGCAAAAATGATAACCCGCCAACCATGTCCCAATTCTCATACACCCAATTGGCTACTCGAAGCCACTCATCCTCGCCCACCGACACCGTTGTCGAAGGATTGTGTTCGGTATAATTCTCTTTGAGCATCTTCCAATACTCCAACTGCTCAATCGCACTTAGATGATCCTTGAGCATGGCGTGCTTGGGTGCCTGCACCGGAAATTCCAAAACAAAAGTCGAGGCGGTAGCCGGATCCTGACCCACCTCGGGATGGTACGGCACCCCCATATCCTTGAGCATAGCAAACAGCGGATTGTGACTCTCAATGCGGACGCGACGAATGTAATAGGCAGCGTGACGCGGATGCATACCGGAGGAAGAATCAAATAACTGCGACCCATTGCCCGAGGGCTTAACGCAAGTGATGCAGGTGGACGGGTTAATGCCGAAACGAGTAGCGTATTTGCGATTAACCTCAATGGCCACCTCCTTCATTTTGCGCAAAGTGTTGGGATTACGCACGGCACGGCAATCAAACTGACCAGTGATGGAAACGCCGAGTAAGGCTTCAGCTTCACAATTATCTTTCCAGTCCTTAGACAAATAGGAAAAATGAGTTAGGGTGGCTTGGTAAGTACCAAGAATGGTGGCAATGCGCACCTTTTCCAGCAACGTGTCTTCGGTATCCTCCGGCCGGGCCACCACTTCTGACAAATTACAAAACTGCTTGGATTGTAAGATTATTTCCCCACACGGATTAGTGCCACAAGTGTCTACGCCAGACTGAAAAACCTTCCAGCGCCGTACAGGCAGTTGTTTTTTGAGACTGCCGCGGTTAAAAATCCCCCGCTCCCCCGAGCCAGAATTAACTAAATTTATCCATTCATCCAAAAATTGACGCATCGTTGGCCGCTCATTGTAGGCCGCCGAATTATTGGCCATGCTTCGCTCGGGATGATTAAGATAGAACTGTCCATTTTTGGCCTCGCGCATAATTTGATCATCCAAATCCGAGAGCGAGATCAGGGCACTTCGCCGCACTCCGCCGGCGACCACCACTTCACCGGTTTTACAAACGATGTCATGCACGTCAAGCGTTGTGAGGCGTCGTCCCTGACGTGCCAACATCTTCTCGCGCGCAAAATCAAGCAAACTGCGGAGTGGCCCGGGGCCAGAAGCCCGACCACCCATCGTTTTAAGTCGCGCACCCTGGGGCCGTACTTCGGAATAATCAAAATCAACGTCATTGCCGTCCGACCAAGTCTTAAGACCATAGGCAAAAGCGTCGGCCCAACCCTCGCGACTATCGGGGATGACAAATGTTTTAGCCTTATCCTTTTTCTGCCTCTGAATAATAGGCAAAAGCTCCACCGTTTGCGGTTCAACCGAGAAACCCACCCCGGTACCACACATCAGGATATACATAATCTCAGCAAAATCCTGCCACTTGGTTGGTGCCACGAAAGAGCAATTATAGGCACAAACATTGCTCTTGGCCGCCGCTGGTCCGGCGGCCCACAACAAGCGCATGGAACCCAAAGCTTTCATCTCCAGCATGTAGGAACGGATCTCCTGGTACTCATCCACCGACAGTTTATCGCCCAAATGATCACGCATGAAGCCAACATAACGATCAATAGTTTCAATCCATGTTTCGCGGCGACTCAAATCCGGTATCCATTTGGAATATGTAGTGTAATAAACAAATTCCGACAATTGGTTGCGGAAATATTGTTTGCTGGAAGCAGTTAAATCGCGAATTTCTTTCGACACCTCACCCTTTTGCCGGCGCAGCTCCGAACGGCGTTCGCGGTACAAAATGTATAACTTAGCCGTTTGCGCCAGATTGTGGAGAATTAGTTGTTTCTCAACAATATCTTGCACGCCCTCCACCGTCGGCATGTAATCTTTGGTGTTCTCAGCCCTAGCCTTAACCAACTCTTTAACCACCGCCCGGGCCACCGTCTCCGCCGATTCCAAATTGCCCTCACCGCCAGCGCGCATCGCCTTTAAAACAGCGGCGACAATCCGATTTTCGTCAAAGGCCACAACTGAACCATCGCGCTTGCGAATCTTTTTGAGACTTTTCAAACTGGTGGGCTTTTTTACCATAAATGCAAATGCTAAAAAATATTACCGCCCTATTGTAGACTGAAGATGAATAAACGAGCTGTTGATAACTGACAATTTTAGTGGTTAGAAAACGTGGCCGGCGGCAGATCAAGAGCGGGCGACCAAAAGAGACAGCATTTGCAAGCCGCCATGGAGCCCGCCGAGATCCCCCAGTTCAGCTAACTTAATTTCCGGCACGCCACCTAGGGCTGTTTTAAATGTTGCTAAATGCTGACGCACCGCCTCGAGAGCAATGCCCGGCTGTTTAAACATGCTACCACCCAAAATTACCACCTCCGGCGACCAATGCACGATCGAATTGTGAAGACCAATAGCCAACAGAGCCGCCGCTTCATCCCAAATAGCGGGATCAGTTAATTCGCGCGGCGGGCGGCCATAACGGCGCGCGATGGCCGTGCCGGAAATTAAATCCTCGAGCGTCAACAAATTGGCTCGGTCGATAATCTGAAAACCGGGTTCGAAACCAATCACGCGCCGATCCACTCGTCGGTCCACGATTCGCGCGCCGCCCACGCCAGTGCTAACCGTCACATAAACCACCACCGAGTAATTCTTGCCAGCGCCAGCCGCGGCCTCACCCAAACCCACCACAGCGGCATCATTTTCAATCACCACCGGCCCACCCAAGGCCGCCACCAAGCCGGCGGCCAATGGTTGCTTAACCCAATCGGGTAAGTGAGTGGCATGAACTAGAGTACGCCGATCAGGCGCTAGCGTGCCGCTAATACCGCCGGCGGCGGCCGTGAGTGGCCGATTGGCTGTTAGGGTGGCAGCGGCGGCCTGAAGGCTAACCATAGCTTCGGCAAATAATTTGGGCGTGGGCAAAATAAGCGGCGAACCAAAAGTCTGGCCATCGTCAGAAGCGGCCAATCGAGTATTGGTGCCACCAATATCAAAAACCAAATACATGTTGTTTTAAATAATTGATTTTTTGAATTCCTCGATTAAAGGCACCGGCATTGGCTCCACGCCGCCCGCCTCGGCCAAAAAGAGCGCCGTCCAATCAGCCAAGATCAAGTTACGAAACAACTTTTCCAGCACCGTTTCGCCCGACAAAGTAATCACCGTCATGGGCCAATTATTTTTCTCCAACCAAACTCCCATCGCTTCAAAGCGCCGACGCACGCGCTGATGATCGTCGGGGTCGATGATAAAAATAAAATGGGGTTGGAAACCAAGAGGTCGAGCGGCAAAACCCTGCCACTCATTATGGTTCAGCTCGGGCACCACATTGGCCCAAGCTGGCACCTTGCTGGTCTCATTAAATTTAATTTTCCAGTTATAAGCTAGAGTGCGATTAAGATCAGAAGAATAAATAATCGGCACCCGCCCGTGAAGCTTAGTGGCCAGATCGTGACCATCAGCTTCGAGCGCGGCTGGCTTAAGCTGTGGGGCCAGAGCCACCATTTCTTGATCCAGAGCATCGTCGGCCATTAGGCTGGCCAAGGCTCGCAGACCAAGACCCAAGGCCAAGCGCGGCGGCCAGCCGGCTGGGAGTTGGATGTAGGGCCGGCTGGCCGCCTTGGCCACCTCCAACAAGCGGCCGCCGCTAGCGATCGCTAGCCAATTGAGGCCACGGGCTTGGCAAGCGGCGGCAAAATCCAATGTTTCCTCGGTTTGTCCGGAATAAGAACTAGCCACCCACAAACTGCTGACCCACCAATTGTCATCCAATGTTGGCAGACCATAATCGCGATGGACAACGAGTGGCGTGGTCGGGCGCAAGCGTTGCCACAGTTCGGCCGGTAAGGCCGAACCACCCATGCCACCCACCACCATCCGATGCGCCGGCTTAAATTGCTCCGGCTGATGAATCAACGCGTTAAAAGTAAATTGCTCGGGTAGTTTTAAAATCGCTTGTCGCACGGTAACGCTTCATTTTAGCATAAAGCGAAGTTTATTTAATTCCCCGAGCGAGGCGGCGGGCGGCGGCTTCGTCGAGAATGATTTTGCGGATGCGAACGCTGACCGGCGTAACTTCCACCAACTCATCATCGCCAATATATTCCAATGCTTCGTCTAGGCCCATGGGCCGCGGGGCGTTGAGGTGATCCGTTACTCCCTCGCCACGCGACCGCACATTGGAAAGTTGTTTGGCTTTGCACACATTAACGCGCAAGTCGCCAGCGCGTGAATGCTCGCCCACCACTTGACCAACATAAACCATCGCGCCCGGACCATAAAATAAAACCCCGCGATCCTGCACATTGAGCAAACCGTAAGCTAAGGTCTGGCCTGATTCCGAGGCCACCAGTGAGCCACGTTCGTCCGCCGCGACGGACGGGGTGGATGGGGCCAGAGAGTAACCAGCCGGGGTGGAATGCATTACACCAAGACCGCGCGTATCAGTCAAAAATTCTCGCCGGTAACCAAACAAACTGCCGGTCGGAACCACAAAGTCGAGCCGAGCTAATCCTTTATCCACAACCATATTTTTCATCTCCCCCTGCCGTTGGCCCAACTTTTGCACGACCACACCCAAATATTCTTCCGGCACTTCAATCGTTAATTGATCGTGGGGAACATGCTTAGCACCATCAATCATTTTAGGAATAACTTGCGGCCGCGACACCTGAAACTCATACCCCTCGCGCCGCAGGCGCTCAATTAATATCGCGAGGTGCAATTCACCACGGCCGGCCACCTCCCAACTGCCACTCTCACTATCTGCAATTATCAACGCCGGATCATTCTCCCTTTCCCGCATCAATCGTTCTCCCACCTGACGCGAAGTGGTAAATGTTCCCTCCTGACCGGCCAAAGGTGAATCATTGATACGGAAGGTCATCTTAACCGTTGGTTCTTCGATCTGCAGGGCCGGCAAGGTCTCTGGCGCGCTGGCAGTGGCGATGGTCTCACCCAAAGTCACGGCTGGATGACCGGCTAAAGCCACGATGTCGCCGGCCACGGCGGCGGTTACCTCCAAACGCTTGAGACCAACAAAATTTAGCACCGCCGTGAGCCGATATTTTTCCACCAAGCCGCCGCGGCCCAGCCGAGCAACTTCGTCGCCCGGCTTCACCGTACCGCGGTAAATGCGGCCAATCGCCAACCGACCACGAAACTGATCCCCCATCACCGATGTAACCGAAAATTGAAAGGGTTGGCCCGGGTCGCCGGCCGGCGGCGGCACCTCCCTAACCATTGCTTCGAAAAGTGGTGTGATGTCGGCCATAGTCTCAAGCGTCGCGCTGGTGCCGGCCAAGCCGCGCCGGCCGGCGGCGTAGATCACCGGAAAGTTGGCCTGCTCATCGCTGGCGCCCAAGTCCACAAATAAGTTAAAGGTTTGATCCAACGCCCAAGCCGGCCGGGCGGCCGGCTGATCAATTTTGTTAATCACCACAATTATTTTGAGGCCGCGCGCCAACGCCTGCTTAAGCACGAAACGCGTTTGCGGCATCGGACCATCTTTGGCGTCAATCAAAAGCAAGGCGCCATCGGCCATCGAGAGCACCCGCTCCACTTCGCCACCAAAATCGGCGTGGCCGGGCGTATCAATAATATTGATCTTGATCCCCCGCCACACCACCGAAGCATTTTTAGAAAAAATGGTAATGCCGCGCTCGCGCTCCAGATCATTGCTATCCAAAATACAATTCTCGGCCACCGTTTTATCCAGCTCGGTGGCCGACTGGCGCAACAAGGCATCCACGAGCGTGGTCTTGCCGTGGTCAACGTGAGCGATAATCGCCACATTTCTAATCTCGGACATAAAAATAATTAGAGAAACAAAAACGGGCCCTTAGCCCACTTTGATTATAACACGACTCTTCAAAAAAGCAAAAGAAAATTAGGACTGGTGAGTATGGCCCGGAAAAAGAGTTACCCGACCAAGCACTTCGCGCATCTTGGCCACCAATTCTTCCAGCGTCCATTCGGTCTTAACCAAATAATCGTAGGCGCCGGAGGTCATGGCTTCTTCCACCTTGCGATTATCACTCAAATTAGTGAGAACAACAATCGGTATTTTGCAGCCGTGATCGTCAGCTTGCAACTTCTTCAACATGGTGATGCCGTCCATCTTAGGCATGATGATGTCGAGTAAGATCAGGTCCGGCGTTAGAGCGGCCGTCTGCTCTAGGCCGCTCACGCCATTCTTGGCCCAAGTGACCTCAAAACCCTCGCGCGTCAACTTGTCTACCAAAGCTTGACCGATCAAGTCTTCGTCTTCAACCAACAAAATTCGATTGTGAGTTTGCATCATGGTTTTATTGTAGCACAAGTTCAGCACCCAGGGTACGCAATTTATCAATAAAATTTTCGTAACCGCGACCAATAATGCCAGCCTGATTAATTGTCGACTCACCCTCAGCGGCCAAGGCAGCGATGATGTAAGAAAAACCGGCGCGCAAATTGGGCACCGTAATGTGCTCACCTGAGAGAGGCGTGGGACCAATGATCACGGCGCTGTGCAAATGATTGCGCTCACCAAAACGGCAACGTACGTAACCACCCAAACATTCGCGATGTAGTTGAATCTTGGCGCCCATTTTGTTGAGTTCGGAAACATAGCCAAATCGATCTTCGTACACCGTCTCATGCACAATTGAAGCGCCGGCGGCCTGCGTGAGTAAAATGGTGAACGGCTGCTGCCAATCGGTCATGAAACCGGGATGAACATCCGTTTCAATAGCAATCGGACGCAATTCTGGACCACGCCAAAAAGTAATCTCATCATTGCCAACGGCAAACTCACCACCCACTTGCCGGAAACGATTAAGAAAAGTCATTAGATCCATTTGCCGCGCCCGGCGAACGGTAATGCGGCCACCAGTCACGGCCGCGGCCACCGCCCAAGAAGCGACCTCCAGTCGATCCGTCATGGCCGTGTGATCAAAGCCTCGTAACGTCTTAACCCCCACAATAGTAATCACCCGATCAGTGTCGACCGAAATAATGGCCCCCATTTTTTGTAGCACAGCGATCAAGTCAATTATTTCCGGTTCGACGGCGGCGCCAGATAATTCAGTGACGCCGTCGGCCATCACCGCCGCCAAGAGCACCTGCTCGGTGGCCCCGACACTGGGGTAGTCGAGCTCGATTTTGGCCCCGTGCAAACCAGTAGTGGTTAAGTGGAGACCATTAGGAATTTCCGTCACCGCGGCGCCCAACTTCTCCAGCGCGGCGATGTGGAAGTTAACCGGCCGCGGGCCGATTTGGCAACCGCCCAATTCGGGAATAAACGCCTCACCCAAGCGCGCCAAAAGTGGACCAGCAAATAAAATCGGGATGCGGCTCTTGCCGGCAATCGACTTGAGTTCCTCGTGGGCGATGGCCCGGAGATCACGATTAACCACCTGCACCGTGCCGTCCACGCGCTCCACCGCGCCGCCCAGCGCCCGGATCATGGTGGCCACCACTTCCACATCTTCAATGTCGGCCACATTGGTTAACCGGCACGGCTCGGCCGTGAGCAAAGAAGCCACCAAACATTTAGGGATGCTGTTTTTGGCGCCGCGCACCACCACCTCCCCCTCGAGGGGCTTCCCGCCCCTAATTTTTAGTTGATCTGGCACTCCAATCACCCCGCCATTCTAGACCGTAAACCCACCCCCGTCCATCTCGGTTATTCGCATATCATCATATACAAATCAGGTATTTGAGAATACAATCAAGCTTATGCTTAACTCGCAATACTCTGTACATTATGGGTCTTCATTAAGCCTCATGATCTTCCTAGTTTTCTCTTTAATTGTTTTTGTTTCCACATTTATATATCTGAGAAAAAAATTGTGTGGGTATAAAAGCGCCGGCTTCTATTCGGGGTTCATTTTGGGTCTGCTAAACCATGTTATTTACATCTTTTACTTAATGACTTGTAAAAGCATGCTCTGCAGTATTCAATATGGAAAATATTTGTGGGTATTTTTCTACACCGAAAGACTTTCAAATAGTTTGGTCGGTGCGGTAATCGTTAAGGTGCTTGGAGCAAATCAATTGGTTTACATATTGAGTTATTATGTTATTGCAGGAGTTATTTCAATTGCGATTTTCTCATTATCGGGCTTATTCATTGGATATCTACTAAAATTCAAAAAATAATCGAGTAATCCCAATTTTATCTTCCGTGGCCGCGCCTCGCCATTGATTGATTTTTCAGTAACCAGTTTAGGCCATCGAAGCAACATCTCTACCACCTGCGTCTCTCGCGCCCGGGGCGCGCTCGCCAGCCACTCGCCGTAGATCGGCGGGCATTTTAGTTTCAAATTTCATGTATTTATGGTTTCCGGGTTCTCCATCGGCACAAATCTCCACTTCTGAATATCACCGTACTGGGTATAGAATTCGTCGTTCTTTACCCGTTTCGCGTTAGTAAGATTGCTGTTTGCCATAATTATTTCCTTTTTGCCTCATTCTTAGATCGCTCAATCATAAATCTTACCCCCTCACTCATGTTTTCATTTTCAAGACGAATATCTGGATGAAGTTCCTGGAAAACTCTGTAAATTTCGTCGGCAAAAGCTTGACCGACCATTGGTACCTTTTCATAATCAAACAAAATAATCTTGAATTTTTCAAGTCCGGCTAGAACTCTACGTGCTTGCGAACGAGAAATATGTACACCACCGGCGGTAAACAACTTGATTCGTATCTCGGTTTTATCAAAACCATAATCTCCTTCCCCAGCTAGATTAGTATATTTCTTAAAAACATCATTTAAATGTCGGGCTGAGTCAGTATTGATTCTAAAAACTACTCTTGTTCCCCGTTTTCTTGTCGGTAAATGATGAATTGCTACATTTGGCTTAACTGTGTTGACGGATAAACGATATCCAAAACTATCCAAAATAAAAACATCTCCTGCTTTTGAAGTGAAGAATATCCCTTCTCCTGAATGAGATTTTGGCATTGTCGTGGTCTTTCCTTTTAAGAGATCTTGGATAGCTTCAATTTCTGATTTCAGATTTTTCTTTTTCATAATATTACGAAATGCTCCCACGCCTGAATCATTCACGATAAAGGAGAGATCTTTTTCACGAAGCGATACTTCAACTGAGATACTTTTTGATTGAGAGTGCTCAATGGCATTGTTGAACATTTCAGAGAACGCAAAAGTAAAAATACTTTTAATATTTTCTGGAAGTTGTGCAATGCGAGGAAATTTTTCTTCAATTTCAAAGAGGATTTTATGCTCCTCTAATAATTCATTTTTGTATTTCTTTTTAAGTACGCTTGGTATAATTTCTGGATTTTTAGAGATATATTCTTTTGAAACATAAAAGGCATTGCGGGTTCCACCGAGTTTGATAACTTGTTTTTCCGCAATTAGATCAGAAATTATCAAGTTGACATATTGGCGAGAAACCCCGATCTTATTGGTTATCTCCACAGACGTGATCCTTCCGTTTTGGATAATTAGTTGTAGTATCTTTTCCTTATTTGTCATAAACAACTACATTGTAAACTAATCTATATTCAATTGTCAAGTAATTGTCAACTAGCTTATAATTCCCGTTCGAACATAGACATCTGGCGAATGAAGGCGGGGACGATGCCTGGAACTTTGAACCGAAAACACGGATCAAATTCGAGGATCTTGATAAAAGTATACAGAAACTAAGGGCTATCTACAAAGTTCATCCAGAGTGGTTTGAGGTGCCCAAGCCGAAGTCGGATAAGGGGCGGAATGCGGTGGATTATTCCATTGAATCTTAGGTAAAACGAGAGTTATCCACTTGCTTTGTGATCATGAACTTATATATACTATAGTTATCAATAAATTTTATGCAACAATATTTACTTAAACTACTACCGACAATAGGCTCCATAGATAGCGAGGAAATAGCTACGCATTTATGGGACATACCACAAACCATTGGCGAACTATCTTACCTAACCCATGACTACTTCAGATATTATGGGAAATTTCCATCAACAGTAGCGGCTCAATTATTGGAGCAATTTCCTGCTCCAAAGAATGGGATCCTGCTCGATAATTTTGCTGGGTCAGGAACTTCTTTAGTCGAAGCTTCGCTTAGGAGCATAAGATCAGTTGGAATCGACATAAACCCCCTTGCAGTACTTTCGTGCAAGGTAAAAACTTCAATATACGAAATTAATAAGCTGGAAAAGATATTTATTAAAATATCCAATAATTTCTTTACACCAGATAAAAAATCATTGTCGCGTGATCTTCCCGATCAAGTTTTTTTAGATAAGTGGTTTCAAGAAAATATCGTCGTTGATTTAGGAAAGCTTCGAGATACTATTTTAGCAATAGAGGAAACAAAGGAGAAAGATTTTTTTGTTCTGGCTTTTTTAGCAATAATTAGACGGGTATCGAAAGCTTACGATGGAGAAGTCCGTCCTCATATAAACAAGAGCAAGCGACAGCGTAATGTATTCGAAGCCTACGCTAAAAAAGTAAAGGATATGATTAGATCCCAAATGGAGTTTAATATTGCCTTCGCAAGCAGAAAAGAAGGTGTGGCTATTTTAACCGATAGTATGACCACCTATTCGCATAAATTGCCGAAAGGAAATTATTGGTTAGTTATTTCTCATCCACCATATCTAAATTGTTTTGACTATTTGCCAGTATTTAATCTTGAGCTTGAGTGGGCAGATTCTTTCAAAAACCTATGGGATGGTAATTCAAAAAAAGAACTCAGAAAGCAAGAACTTAAATCTTGGCCTGCAAAAACAGAAGAAAATGTACAGAATTACTATGATAGTCTCGAAAAAGCGTATAGAGAAACTTATCACTTACAGCCTAAGGGTGGCAGATGTGCGATTGTAATTGGAGACTGCACTATTCAAGGAAAATTAGAAAAAGTGCATCAAAAAATGATCGATGTTATGAAAAGAATCGGTTATGAAATTTCTGAAATCAACTATAGAACAACGCACTACTCTACAGGTAAATATTCATACCAACACAAAGCCGATTATCACAAAGAGCAAGAGAGTAAAAAAGATGCGATTCTTGTCTTTGTTAAAAACTAGAATACTTCTATAAATGTAAGGTGTGGTTCACCAGCTTTAAGCGTTAGTTCAGGATGCACATATTTATTAGTTGCCAAATCCATTAAAACCTTTCCCTTGCGAGTTCCGATAATCTCCTCCAGCACACTTCTCACTTGCTCATTAGTTTTATAGTGATTTTTTGTCATCATATCTTGAAAAGTAAGACCGAAATGTTTTTGAAATTTTTCAAATATTTCTATTATGACTTCATCGGGTACAAAGAGATTATAATCATTACAAAGTCGGATCATCGAAAGGCTTTTTTCTTCCCAGTGAGAAATCTCTCCAATAACTAGAGTTGAAACGAAAGTTCCATTTCCTTTTTGAGGATCAAAAGTTCCCATGACCTTTTTTCTAACATCAAGAGACACAAAAGATGCTTGTTTTGCCTTTTCTGGAGTTTGAGGCCCCGTGAGACATTCTTCAACTAGAATCTTCGATACCTTTCCATCACTCAATTCTTTTGTTGTGATAACTAAACATCTCTTTACGTTTTCTTTTACCTTGAAAAAGTCCTTTACTGAATTAAGAATAAAAAGCCCACCTTTCACGTCTATAGCCATTAGAAGTATACCTCCCACAGACATTGAGTATTTATTTGTCTTTTTTCCGATATCAACAGCAAAATTATTTCCTTTTTCATCAATAGACTTAACCACAACATCAACTGATCCCGAGTTAGTAGCCAAACCAAAAGAGTAACCGTTGGTTGTATAAAATGGCTTATTGTTACTTTTGTGCCAAGTTTTAAATGATTGCTTTACAGTAACTTCTGCTCCTACTTTTTTACACTCAATTAGCCCGAACAAATCTTTTGGATTTTTCGTTGGCTTTCCCTTATCTAGCTTATAGAACGCAAACTCTACTTTATGCTTTGCACCTGACGCACCTTCAACACCATTCTCTACAACAAGGTATTTAGACAGTCCCTTGTCTCTTGAGATCAGAGCAAAGATAACTATCTCTAGTGCATCGCCAACCTTACGGCCAATCTGATGGCCTTTTTGTCCGTATGCAAATATAAATCTAAAAACATTGCTTAAGTAAATCATAGATTTTTAAACATATATTCAATTTGAAGATTGAGGGCTTTGGAGATTTTTTTAATATTTTCGAGTGTGATATTCTTTTCTGCTCTCTCGATCATCCCAATATATGTTCGATGTACCCCGGCTCGTGAGGCAAGTTCTTCCTGAGAAAGGTTCTGTTTCAACCTCTCTTCTCTGACCTTCTCTCCAAATTTAAGTAAAACTTCTCCTTTCATATTGATAACTATAGTATACTCACCCGCTAACTTTGATTCTACATACTATAGTTAGCAGATTTATATTTTTAAAATATGGATGTCTCGACTTCCTGAAATACACCTGTATCAGGTGATACATGCTTAGCCAGTTCTTTCTTGAACTGTTGAATATTCCCTGAGCCCTGGCATGAAGCCAGTATTTCTTGTTGTACGAGTTTAAGTTTCTGATCCTTAATATCAGTGACTTTACTATCATATCTAGACTCATTGAATGTTTTCGAGTTTGACGAACAAAACTTCTTCAAAATTTCCTTATCAAATAAATAATTTTCGATCTCACGTCTCATAAGCATTTTATTTGACAGATCGGACTTTATGAAAGTATTTCGCTCTTGATCAGATGAACCATCCTTATCTTTGAGTAAATATAGATCTACGGTACTGAAGGCTTTCTTTAATATCTTTAACGCAAGAAGAGCGCTTTTATTAACAACGTTTCCACCTCCACTTGAAACAAAAAGGGTATCTGGATATTTATTCGAGAAAATCTCGTTATAGACATCTGCATCTAGCCCCTGCTCAGCCCCAGAAACAGAAGGATCTGGTCGTCCCTCACAGTAGACAATTCTCTTCGGAGCAAGAAGCCCAGTTAAATCTTCCAAGGCCGTTTCAAATATACGAAACCAATCTTTTCTTGTTCCTACAATTGGTTTTAGTACAACCGTTTCATCAAAATTATTTCCCAAAAAATCAATTACAGCGGTCTTATCTCTCAGGTCTTCCTGTAGTGCCCTCAAAAATCCAATACTATGAGTTGCAACCCAGAGCTGACAAGTATCTGGTATTATCTTTTCAATCTCAATTAGTAATTTCCTTTGGATAGAAGTGCTGAGATGCAATTCCGGCTCATCAATACATATGACGGTATTAGAATAAAAATCCCTTTTTATGTAAAGATCCAGTATAAGGTCTACGACCTCTTTTTCACCTGCGGAAAGATTTTCATAAGGAAACTTACTCGAAGTTCCTTTTGTAAAATAAAGACTACCCTCTTCATGAGTAGGGTTTCCTAATGAAACAATACTAATATCTAGTATTCCACTTAGTGATTTATTTAGATTTTGTATATTTTTCTCCGACCATTGTTTACCTGTAATATCCTTATCGTAAACCTCGGAAAAAAATCCACCGATAAGTCTTTCGTAGTTTTCTTCTAGCCTGGAGTCAATATCAATTAAATACTTTGGCCTCTTTTCATCCTCTTCTATTTTTGAAAGTGCTCTAATCTGTTTAATCTCAATGCGCGGAGTAAATCGATGGGCACTTCGAATATAGAAACTGGTTGGTGTATATGCTGACTGGTCTGATTCAACGAGCACATGAGTACTCGAGTCATAATCACTCTCTTCGGACGATATACCAATCAACTGAAAAATGGATTTCTTAAGATAACTAACATTTTTCCGATAACCCATTCTAGCCCTCTTTTCTCTTTCGTTTGTTGAAAACTGTTCAAATCCATCAAAGACACTGCTCTTACCTGACCCGTTTGGACCCACAAGAGCAATTATTTTTTTAGAGTGATTCTCAAGGTCAATTGTTAGATCATTGAAGCGTTTGAAATCTTTGAGCTGTATGGTTTTTATGTGCATATTAATTTGGCTCTAGAACCCTTATTTTGCTTAGGTTCAAAGTTGCCAATCTGGCGGAGAGGGAGGGATTCGAACCCTCGGTCCGGTTGCCCAGACACAGTCTTTCCAGGACTGCCGATTAAACCACTCTCGCACCTCTCCATAAAATTAAGGATACTGGAAAGAGCTGGCAAGTAAAGAAACTATGATTGACGCAAAGCCCGGACGCGGGCTTCGACCGGGGGATGGGTCATGAAAAGGTGGGTGAGGCTAAAGCCGCGACCGGCAAAAGGATTGGCGATAAAGAGGTGCGCCGTGGCCTGGCTGGCGCGCCGCATGGGCTGGCCCACGGCGGCGATCTTCTCAAGCGCGCTAGCCAGACCCTCCGGATAGCGAGTGAGTAGGGCGCCGGAAGCATCGGCCAAGAACTCGCGCCGGCGCGAGATGGCAAATTGAATTAAGGTGGCAAAAATCGGGGCCAAGATGGCCAAAACCAAACCAGCAATCACCAGCACGGCGCCGGCATTGTTGCGCCGGTCACCATGGCCGCCGCCGTACCAACGCGAACGCAAAAAAATATCGGCCAAGATGCTCACAAAACCCGCCAGCACCACCGCCACGGTGGAAATTAAAATATCGCGATTACCAATATGCGAGAGCTCGTGGGCGATCACCCCTTCCAACTCGGTGCGATTAAGGATGGCCAGCAGACCGGTGGTCACGGCCACAGCAGCGTGATTGGGATCGCGGCCAGTGGCCAAAGCATTGGGCGCCGAATCGTTGATGATATAAATTTTGGGCTTGGGCAGGCCGGCCGTGATGACCAAATTTTCCACCACATTGTGCAAGTCGGGGTATTGCTCGTCGGGCGCCGGCACGGCGCCGGTGAGCTTGACCACCAACTTGTCAGAGTACCAATAACTAAAAACATTCATCACAATGCTAAAAGCCACCGCTACCCAGAGAATTAACGGCTCGCCAAAAACATAACTAATCACCCAACCAAGGGCGATTACTAAAACGAGAAAAATGGCCATCAGGAGCCAAGTCTTCTGGACATTACTGGCCTGATGCGAGTAAAGATTTGCTGCCATTTAGAACCCAACCTTCACCGGCTCGCGCGCCGCCGCGCTCGCCTCGTCAAGATCAAAAAATTCCTGGGGCATGAACTTAAACATGTTGGCCAAAATATTTGACGGGAAAGAATCAATTTTTATTTGCAGGTCGCGAGCGTTGGCATTATAAAACCGCCGCGCCGCCTGGATTTTGTTTTCCGTGTCGGACAATTCGCGCTGAAGTTCAATAAAATTTTGGTTGGCTTTCAGGTCAGGATAACTTTCTGACACGGCAAAGAGCGACTTAAGCGCTCCCGATAGCATATTTTCGGCCCTGGCGTGATCGGCGACTGTGCCAGCCTGCATGGCCATATTGCGGGCTTGAGTAATTTTTTCGAGCGTATCTTTTTCGTGCGAAACATAACCTTTTACTGACTCAATCAAATTGGGGATCAAATCATAGCGGCGCTTGAGCTGAACATCAATATCGGCCCAAGCTTCTTTGGTTCGAGTCACGAGGCGGATAAAGCCGTTGTAGGTGGCCACAAACCACAAAATAATAACGGCGACGACGATTAAAATAGTGTATGTCATGGTGAAAAATTAATTTGCTAATATTCTGCACTCACTTCCTAACAATGCTGGCCACCACTTGATCAAAAATCTGTTGGACTTCAACATCTTTACTAAGTGTAAAGGCCCTGCCCAATTGCGGTAAAACAACACATCGCGTGGCCCCCGAGACTGGACAAGTTCCAGTGTCCATGCTCACCCTAGAACCGAAAAGTCGAATGACATTCGGACCACTCTGTGCTTCCCCCTCCAAGATCAAATCGAGCCCAGACGGCGTTTCTGTTTCGCTCATTCGCTCTGGATACCTTGATCCAATATAGTAAAAATATTCAGGGCGCCAACCATCAGGGTAACGCACGGTAAAAACAAGCTGTTGGCCGGTCGGAAAAATCTTTGCTTCATAGGTCTGCTCGGTAAAACGAAAGGTGGCCAAAATCTCGTCCAGCAACTTAAGACGATAATCGTTTTCGTTACTGACCTCCGGTACCGACAACTGACCAGAATTTTTCCAATTATCCATACTCCAATTGACTAAAACAAAACCCGTAAAGGTTGGATCAGCATCTGCGCTTGGTTGGTAATCAAATCTGGTTAAATACTTCTGGCTATTCGGTATGGAAATTCTTCGTTCATTTTTAAGTGCCCACGCTTCGTATCCGATCTCGGGAATTGGTAGATGTAAAAGTAGAATCGTTTTACCCATTTTATCAGTAAACTCTGTTTCCATGCCACCATATTTCTGACTGATCTTAGTTTTCCAATCAACCGGATATTTAAATTCAAACCCATGTTCTTCGTTCCTATAGGTCAGCCAGTTCCCGTCCGATGACGATATGAGTGATGATCCCGATTTCTTGGTAATCGCCCAATAACCCCCGCCGGCTAGAAGAGCCAGAATAACTACCGTTATCAACAACGAGAAGCCTTGTTTAAATTTTTTCACGGCGCTAATTATACCACAACGGGCGGGGTTAGTAGTCCATGTCGCCCATGCCGCCGGGCATTGGAGGCATATCCTTCTCTTCCTTAGGCTCATCGGTAATGGCCACCTCGGTGGTGAGCAAAATTGAGGCGGCCGAGGCCGCTCGTTCCAAGCCAGTGCGCGTAACTTTAACCGGATCAATGATGCCGGCGGCAAACATGTCTTTCACAATCTCATCGGCATTGGCATCATAACCCTCATTGCCAGTTGTTTTTTTAACTCGATCCACAATTACCGCGCCGTCGTCTTTGCCAGCATTAATAGCAATTTGCCGGAGTGGCGCCTCCACCGCTTTAAGTAAAATTTTCACACCCACCTCAAACTCATCGGCAATATCCGGCGATGGCGCCTTGATCGTTTTGCCAGCCAAGCGGGCCGCGGCCTTCACCAAGGCCGCGCCGCCACCGATCACGATCCCCTCTTTCACCGCCGCGCGCGTCGCCTCAACCGCGTCTTCGATCTTCAATTTTTTGTATTTCATCTCCGCTTCGGTGGCCGCCCCCACCTTAATCACCGCCACCCCGCCCGAGAGCTTACCCAATCGCTCCTTTAATTTATCTTTGTCGTAACTCGAATCGCTAAGTTCGATCTGCTTTTTGATCTGGCCGATGCGCGATTCGATGTCGGCCTTCTTGCCCTTACCACCAATGATCTTGGTGTCGTCCTTAGTGGAGATCACGCGCCGCGCCCGGCCGAGCAAATTGACGTCGGCATTCTCGAGCTTCAAACCCACTTCCTCGGTGATCACCTTACCGCCCGTCAAGACGGCAATATCTTCCAGCATCTCTTTGCGTCGGTCACCAAAACCCGGTGCCTTAACCCCGAGAGTGTGGAAGGTGCCGCGGAGTTTGTTAACCACCAAGGTGGCCATAGCTTCACCATCAATATCTTCGGCAATAATCACCAGCTCCTTTTTGCCGGCTTGGGCCAACTTCTCGAGCAAAGGCAAAATATCTTTAATTGAGGAAATCTTTTTGTCGGTCAGCAAAATAAACGGATCGTCATAGACGGCCTCCATGCGCTCGGCATCAGTGATCATGTAGGGCGAAACGTAGCCCTTATCAAACTCCATGCCTTCCACCAATTCCGACTCGACGGTGAATAACTGCGACTCCTCCACCGTCACCACGCCGTCCTCACCCACTTTCTCAATGGCATCGGCAATGATGCCGCCAAACTCCTCAGACTCGGCCGAGATGGTGGCCACCTGTTTAACCTCATTTTTGTCTTTGATTTGGATGGGCTTGGCCATTTTGCGCAGGGCCTCCACCACCTCGCTAGCCGCGGCCTCAATGCCGAGCCGCACCCCCATGGCATTAACACCCAAGGTCGTCTTTTTAAAACCCTCTTCAATAATCGCTTGAGCCAAAATTACGGCCGTGGTAGTACCATCACCAGCCGTGTCATTGGTCTTGGACGCCACATCTTTGATCATCTCGGCGCCCAAATTTTCCACCTTATCCTTGAGACTCACCTCCTTAGCAATAGTCACACCATCGTTGGTGATGGTGGGCGCGCCGTAACCTTTATCAATAATGGCATTACGGCCCTTGGGGCCAATGGTGATGCGCACGGCATCAGCCACCTTATCAATACCGCGCTTCAAACTCACTCGGGCCCGGTCGCCAAAAATAATTTGCTTAGTCATAATTTAATTTAAGATCGCCAAAATGTTGGCCTCGCTAACAATAAAATATTCCTCCTCGCCCAGCTTAACTTCATCTCGACCGTATTTGGAAAAAATCACCGTCTGACCCTTTTTGACCGCGAGCGGAATGATCTTGCCGTCGTCGGACCGGCGGCCCTCACCCACCGCCACCACCAGCCCGCGTTCCGACTTTTCGCGATCCACGGTGTCGGGAATAATAATGCCGCTTTTGGTCTTGCCCTGACGATCATTATCGTCGAGTGGTTGCACCAAAACCCGGTCGCCCAAGGGCTTGATATCAATTTTCTTTGTCATAACTCCTGATTATATGAATCAAAATTTTTCCGTCAACTACTAGAGCCCAGTGCGAGACAATATGGTTTTAATGGTTTTGAGGGCAATTTCCAGATCGAGCCACATGCCGCGATTCTTGACATAATACAAATCGTACGACAACTTATCACGCGTATCATCAACCATTGGCCGAAAGTGCGGGTGCGCCTGATGGTAAATCTGCGCCCAACCCGAGAGGCCGGGCGCGATGAGATGCCGCGCATCGTAATACGGGATTTTTTCGCGATAAATCGCCGCGTAATCCGGCCGCTCCGGCCGTGGGCCCACCAAGGACTGACGGCCGGTAATCACGCTCCGCAGTTGCGGCAATTCATCAAGCCGTGTGCGGCGAATAAAACGACCCACACGCGTCACCTCGCCGCCGCGCATGGAACGAAATTTGTGGATAGTAAAAACTTGCTGATGACGCCCCACTCGCTCTTGCGAAAAAAATAATGGCCCGCCATCATCCAGCTTGATCGCCAGCCAGATAACCGGATAAAGCGGCAGGGTAATTACAAACAACAATGTGGCCAAAACAATGTCCATCAAGCGCTTGAGGGAGTCGTAGGCCACGCGGCGGCGGTTGGAAATATTTTCGAGGAACCAACGCTCGCTGATCACTGATACCGGAATTTGGCCAAAGATATCTTCGTACAGCCGATGCAGAGGCAAAAAGCGCACACCGGCAAAAAGTAAGCGATAAAAGTCGGCCAGCCACACCGGCACCTCGCGGCCATAAATGTTAACCACAATCGCGCCGGGCTTGAGCCGGCGCGCCTCGGCTAGGTCAGCGACCTCAACAATGTCGAGGCGATAGCGCAGATTGTCAGTCAGTTCCCGCTTAACCGACAGTAATTCCGGCTCCGTGCCCAAAAAGGCCAGACGCTCTCGCCGACCCCGCAAAACTAAATGCGACAAACCCAAACGCCACCACACCAACAGGCCAGTAGCGATCAAGAAATAGATGAACAGGTTAACGCGCGGCGCCACGCGAAAACCCGGAATAAAGTAAAAGAAAACAACAGCCACCAGCAAATTGGCGATTTGCGCTCGGATGATCACGCCCACCAGCCGTCGGCGCCAAATGGTGTTTTGCTTACCGTACAAATCGGAAATGAAAAAAATTACCAACCAAGCAACGAAGATCCAAACGAATGGCTCGAGATGGCTAAGCAAAACCGCCCGATCCGGGAAGTCAAAATAACGCACCAACAAGGTCAGCCAGAGGCCTAGGACCAAAAAGAGGGCGTCACCGATTAGCAATAAGATGGACTCACCGCGGGCTTGCAAGGTCATGAATCAAGCGCTATGTTACAATGAAAATTCCCGAATGTCTAATAAATCGGTCAGCATAATTTACCTCATCACCAAAGGCAACTGGGGTGGCGCCCAGCGCTATGTTTACGACCTAGCCACCAATTTGCCAACCAATCGCTGGCGGCCGCTGGTGGTGCATGGGCGCGGCGAAGAATTACCGGCCAAACTAACCAGCGCGGGGATGGAAACTTTGCGTCTCGATTCGTTAAACCGGGACATTAATTTTTTGGCTGAAATAATAACTTTCTTTCGGCTCATTAAATTATTTCGCACGCGGCGACCGGCTGTCTTACATCTCAATAGCCCAAAAGCATCTGGCCTCGGAGCATTGGCTGGTCGTCTAACGGGAGTACCCCGCATTATCTATACCGCCCATGGCTGGACCTTCAACGAAGCGCGCGGACCACTGGCCCGAACGCTGATTCGTTTTTTCTCTTGGCTCACCGTGCTACTAGCCCACCAAACAATAGTTATTGCCGAGAGCGAACGCTTGGCAGCGCCACGATTCCTCATCCGGCCGGGGAAAATTAAATTGATTCGCCATGGCCTAACGGCGCCCGACTATTTGCCAGCCACCGTGGCGCGAGAAAAAATAATGTCACTAGTGCCGACCTTACGAGAACTCGAGCCCAACGCGGCTTGGCTGGGTATGATTGCCGAACTTCATCGCAACAAGGGTCTCGCTTATGCCATCCAAACTATCAAGCAATTGGGCAACAAAAATTTGGCGTTAGTCATTGTCGGCGAGGGCGAAGAGCGGTCGACATTATCCAACCTAATCGAGCGGCTCGGGTTGGGGAAAAAAATCTTCCTACTCGGCCAACAGGCCGGCGCGGCCGAATTACTTTTGGCTTTTGATCTCTTTTTGCTCACGTCAATTAAAGAGGGGCTGCCCTACGTCGTGCTGGAAGCCGGCCTGGCCGGCCGGCCGGTGGTGGCCACGGCGGTGGGTGGACTCCGTGATATAATTGAGCCAATGAAAACTGGCCTGCTTGTTAAACCAAAGCGACCGGACGAAATTGCCCGAGCCATCACTTTTCTCCTCGATCACCCCAACGAGGCCGAGCAAATGGGACAAACACTAAAAAGCAAGGTGGAAAAAGACTTTTCCACAAGCCGTATGCTGGCCGAAACCATTAACCTTTATAATCTGGTATAATTGGCCGACACCATGACTTCTCCCCGCTCCGGCTTTACTATCATCGAACTCTTGGTGGTCATTGCCATTATCAGCTTACTGTCGAGTATTGTGTTTGCTGGTGTTAGTCAAGCGCGGAGTCGAGCGCGTGATTCTAAACGTTTACAAGACATCGTTCAAGTGAGAAATGCTTTGGAGTTGTACAAATCAGATCACGGGCGGTATCCACCCCCATATTATCCGATTGACGTTGTTCACTTTTCCGGATCTGGCTGTTGGGATTGTGCTCCATCGGGACAAAATGCGAGTTGGGGATACGATCCAACAAAACTAGGCACAGGCGGGCCGTTTAACACTGGCATCAGCCCTTATCTACCCCAACGCCCATCTGACCCGCTAACTCCACCCGGCGGTTTTATAGACAATCAACCCGGTACCGCGGATTCATATAGGGGCTATTGGTACAAAGTAGATCAGAACGGCACCGACTACAAACTAGTCATTTTGGGAACCATTGAAAACATCGCCTCTGCACCACAACAAATGATAGATACAACATTTATACCCACGGTTACTGAACTTCAAACAAAGACACTCTCTTTCTATTCCTCAGACCGATCAAAAAACTGGAAGGTTAGTTGTAGCTTCTTAACTACTGATTGCAATCCATGACCAAACGCGGCTTCACTTTAATAGAACTACTCGTCGTTATTGCGATCATTAGCTTGTTGTCAAGTATTATTTTTGCTTCGGTTAGTCAAGCCCGAGCGAAAGCGAGAGATAGTAAACGAGTGCAAGCATTGATCCAAGTGCGAAATGCCCTTGAACTTTACCGCAACAACAGTTCAACTGGTCAATATCCTGACTATGTCCTACCCATTGACCCAGGCTGGGAAACAGGTCGAACAAATTGCTGGAACTGTGGGGCTAATCCTTGGGATGATCCCGCTAGTCTCTCTGAACTAGCGCCATACATGCCAACCAGACCATCCGACACAATGGGATCTTATTGGTATAAGGTTAACCCGAAAAGAACCGAGTATAAAGTGGCCTACTTATACATCGAGGACATCAATAGTGCCCCGGCCACAATGCAAGACGCTATTCCATTTTTTGCGGGTGGAGACACTATATCGATCACCTCATCCGACGTCGCGGAATCCTGGAATTTGGCGTGCACCTTTGGCCAAGGTGCTGGAGATTGTTAAATCACACCCCCAGAAATTCTTTTTTGAGGTCGTCTTGGTGATAGGCGCGGGAGTAGCGACGCATGCCCATCAAGAGTCCGAGGCCGATGAAAGCGGCCAAGAGATGCGAGCCGCCATAGCTAACAAAAGGTAATGGTAAGCCGGTAACCGGCAAGAGGCCAATGTTCATGCCCACATTGATCACCAAATGTGACAAGAACAAAATGGCTAGGCCAACAGCATAAAGAGCTTCAAAGTTGGAGGCCGCCAGCTTGGCGGCCTCGAGCGTGCGCCAGATCACCACATTAAAGAGCGCCAGCAAAATAATCACACCCACAAATCCCCATTCTTCGGCAAAAGCGGCAAAGATAAAGTCAGTTTCGTACTCGGGCAAAAAGCGCAAGCGTGACTGTGTGCCATGACCCACGCCCTTGCCCAACACTTGGCCGGAACCAACAGCAATGGTGGACTGCCGCGCATTGTAACCAGCGCCGCGCACATCGGCTAAGGGATTAACAAACGAAGCCAAACGGATCTTTTGATAATCATCAAGTACGCGGAACCAAGCAAAAGACAGAGCTAGCGTAACCACCATCAACACCAAAGCCAAATGCCGACGCGACACCCCGGCCACGATAATCATACCCAACCAAATAACGAAAATGATCACCGCTGAACCAAAATCGGGTTGGACAAAAACCAGCGCGAAAGGCAAAAGTGCATAGAGTCCGGAGACAAAAATGTGTCGGAAGTGGGCAATAGCGATGTGCCGACGGGAAAAATACTTAGCCAAAATTAGAATCAGGGCCAACTTCATAAAGTCAGCGGGTTGGAAGGAAATCGGTCCAAAATTAAACCAACTACGCGCCCCCTTAACCGGAGACGCGATGAAAAGCAAAGCCAGAAGCAGGGCCGCTAAACAAGCATAAATTGCCACCACCACGCCACTGCGACGCAAAAAACGTAAATCAAGCAAACTCAGAAGAAAAAAAACAACGAGCGATACCGCTACCCAAGCTAATTGTCGACCAAAAAAATAACTCTCGGCGGTAAAAGAGTTCATGGTAATTAGGCCAGCGCCAACGAGCGGCAGGATGGCAATTAAGAGCACCCAGTCAACGTGCTTGAAGCGCGCGGCAAGCATGATCTAGTGGAGATCGGTAAAGTTGAAATGCGGGTAGAACTGATGAAAAACCGGCGGCGGATCAAACGGCGTAGGCCAAGTAAAAACCAGCTCGCGACTCTCGCCGGGCGGCAGGGCGTCAACGCGCGTGGCGCTGGCACCGATGGTGTTTTTCTCCGCGTCTTGCAAAATAGCCGCCACGTCAACGTCAACAACTGGTCGAGTGGAACGATTGATGATCCTAGCCCGCAGACTAGGCGTAGGTTGATTAACAAAAATGCCTTCTTCCACATCCAAGTCCGGCCGATCAGCAATGCTGACTCTCTGCCACAATGGTCGCTCGGCCCCGAGTTCAAAAAAGGCCCGCGCCGGCACGCGCTCACCCACTTCGATCTGACTCTCAAAAATAGCAAACGACTCGTTGGGGTTAACAAAAGTTTCTCCGGACCGTTCGGTGATTAAACGATTGTCACTGTCGAGAAATTTTATGACGTACGATAATTTTTTTATACCCAAATTGAGATTGGGATTTTCTACTAGAGTCACCGAGTCGTAGAACGAATCGCCGAGCTTGAGTACCCGGGTCCAGAGTGGTTTGAGGGCCAAAATTTCGTCCCGGCACACGGCTTGGCAGGCGCCGCCACAATCAATGCCCGTTTCGTTTTGATTTTGCTTGCCGTCAAAACAACTGGGTGCGGGGCGGTAGTAAAAGAAGGCGGCGGAGCCGACGGCGGCCAGCACCAAAACCAGCATAAAGAAGTACTCAATCTGCCTTTTCGCTCCCCACGAGGCCATGATTAATTGGCAATAGCGTTTGCCGGGCCAACAATACTGAATGCTTGATCGTTATGATCACAAACCGAGACAGTCGAACCTGCCAAACAAACAGATAGATAATAATTACCCGGCTGTATGTAATTATTTGCAATATCGGTTGCTACTATCCAGTTGTAGTTAGACTGGACAGGAATATCTTTGTCTAGAAGTATTGGGGGACCAGAATTAATCATTGGACAAATCGGCCCGTAACATGGTCGGTGCGTGATTAAAGATAGATTAATCTTGGAATCGCTAGGCACATTTTCAGCTCGCCAAGTGAGTGGTTGTACTGTATTAGTGAGCCACGCCTCGCCACCATTAGGCGAGAGCACGGTGATGCGGGGCTGGTTGGCGTCAATTACGGTAACAGTTAGTGTGCTGGGGGTGGTATTACCGGCATTATCGCTGACGGAGATACGAACAGTGAAAATGCCGAGCGAGATGTAGGTGTGACTAAGAGTGGAAACTTGGCGATTCTCGAGCGCCGCGTTGGGCAAGAATGGTATATTCGCCGGCGAGGGCGACGCTGGACCGTCACCCCACAAGATCGAGTAAGTTAGCGGCCCCTGTTCGGGATCATGAGCTACAATGTTCCAAGTGCCCATCTCACCCACTCGGAGCGTGGTCGGACCGGTAACGGAATTTATAACTGGCGACTGATTGCCCGGTAGCGGACGGCAGCGGTAGAGAGCATTGAGCTTAGCGCGCGTAGCCGGGCCAACAAAGCCCGTGCCGCGGGCTAAGCCCGCCGGGCGCAAAATCTCATTGGCATACTTCTCTTGCAATTCCTGAACGGTAGAAACATTTTCGTAACCTAAAATCTCGTTTAACTTTAACCAATCGGGGTGGCCGTCGTTATAACGCAAATTATATCTAAAATTGTAACAAAAATTCCCGCGCTTCTGGGCCAGTAGCTGATTCAGTTGCGCTGTTAATTGCGCAATTTGCGCACGCACACTGGCAATTTGCTGATCAAGACTAGGCGGTGGCGGAAGCGTTGACGCCTCTTGCGCGGCCACCGGCGCGGCCAAAAACAAAGAAAAAACTAAAGCTAAAATAATTCTTTTCATGCCCGCACTATAGCACATTCGATCAAATCCTTAAATCCGGCGGCTAGCTACTCTCCCCTTGCGAGTACCATCGCTTCTATCGGGCTTAACTGCTGTGTTCGAAATGGGAACAGGTGTGGCCCCGACGACAAGCCACCGAGTTTAAAGACTCGATGTTAAAAAAATTAAACTAACGGAATGATTTTGGGGTTTCCTAATAGGAGGACGGCGGATTAGTACTTCTCGGCTGAATCCGTTACCGGACTTACACCTAAAGCCTATCAACCTGGTCATCTCCCAGGGGCCGCTCCGCCTTGCGGCGGACGATACCTAATCTTGGGGTTGGCTTCCCTCTTAGATGCTTTCAGAGGTTATCCAGTCCCGACATAGCTACAGAGCGATGCCGCGGGCGCGACAGCTCTCAGACCAGAGGTCAGTTCGTTTCGGTCCTCTCGTCACATGCTTCCCCTGTCACCAGGAGTGCAGACTATATCTTTACCCTCCGCCTACGGCGGATAGGGTATCGGCGTATTACCACGATAATCCTGTCCTCAACAGAGAACTTTCCGATCTTATCGAAGTCTGTGCCACCAATCATGGTGGCCACAAGTCGTTACGGGGTCAAACCCAAGACTGACAACAATTCCCTTCTGCTTCTTTTCCCTTTGGTAGCATAGTTGTGACTCTGAATTTTTATTATTGAATCAACAACCGCAGAGAGCATGCTTTGAACCAAGAGACGTTTTGGTGTTTTTCTTAGAATATCGACGGCTTTCAAAAGAGCTCGGGCTTGAGCTTTTTTGAATTTAATGTATGGAAGCAATTTTCGTAAGATTACAGCAATGGTTTCATAACCATTAATGCGCAATTCCGTCATACCATCATTGCGGTTAAAAATATAACCGATGCCCAAGATTTTTCTAATCCAGATCAATGGTTCGGCGTGTCGACTGTCTTGGTAAAAACAGACGGTCGCCATGAACCTCGTACGGGACTTAACATCTTTACGTCTTTTTAGTTGAAGCATGAGACTACCATCGCCATCAAGAAAACCGGCGATGTAAGCCATGTCAATCTCAGATCGACTTCCCACGGTATTGTCTCGAGACATCTTGGTCCTCAAGTAAATTGTAGAACGTTTGTTGGACTAAAACAAACGAACTTATCAACAGACCAAAACCAATCGAGATTTCACCGTTATTAGCCGAATTGTCATCGTGGATTACTCCACGAAGTAGCAAAATTTTACTAAAAACAACTCCCCTCAAGTATCAACGCCTGCAGTAGATAGGAGACCAACCTGTCTCACGCATCTACGTCACTTATTACTAAGTGGATTGGACTGTAACTTATTCTCATTAATGAGAACACCAACGTTCAGTCTCTACGGGCACTAAATTGGGGTTTGTCTAACATTATTTTAACCCCAAAAATTTCCCTCGGTATTGTCCACATCAATGCGGATTCCACCGATATAAGTTGGTTGCGCACATCGGAATCACTCCCGATGGCCGCCGTGATATGTCGTTTATAACCTCGGGGCTCAAACGGTTCAAAAGTCAAAAAATCCACAATTAACTCCTGAACGGTTTGAACCCAGCTCACGTAACATTTTAATTGGCGAACAGCCAAACCCTTGGAAGCTTCTCCACCTCCAGGATATGTTGAGCCGACATCGAGGTGCCGAACTCCGCCGTCGCTAGGGACGCTTGGGCGGAACTAGCCTGTTATCCCCAGAGTAGCTTTTATCCGTTGAGCTCCCACCGCATCTAATGCGTATGGTCGGATCACTATGCTCCGCTTTCGCGCCTGCTCGACCTGTACGTCTTGCAGTTAAGCCGGCTTGTGCCATTACACTATCGGCACGGTTTCCATTCGCGCCTAGCCGACCTTAATAGGCCCCTCCGTTACTTTTTAGGAGGGATTCGCCCCAAACAAACTAC
>ERZ1292625.518-Hain-H41-01um-R1-518-length-58020-cov-21_pt1 | contig 58020 bp, 54 predicted proteins | sample MGYA00564400_ERZ1292625 | MGnify/ENA primary metagenome ERZ1292625 (study PRJEB36523, sample SAMEA6512639) | groundwater metagenome | collected 2019-01-08 | study: AquaDiva: Metagenomics assemblies of 32 groundwater samples | reverse complement strand
GCCGAGGAGAGGACTCGAACCTCCATGGGTTACCCCGCTTGCTCCTAAGGCAAGTGCGTCTACCAATTTCGCCACCTCGGCATTGAGGTGTTTCGCTATCCTAACATTTTTTCTGCGGTCCACCCAGCAGGACTCTCGGCTACCGCCGCAGGTGCTTTTCGATCTCGCTTCGCCAAAGGCTCGCTCGATAACGAAAAGCCTTTCTCGTCCTGACGCACATGCCTCAAGGCATGTTCTCTGGGCGGCCACTCGTTTATCTTTTTGAGATTATGAGCACAAATTACCTCGTGTCCACCCAGCAGGACTCGAACCTGCGACCAAGTGCTTAAGAGGCACCTGCTCTACCAACTGAGCTATGGGTGGATATTAATTTTCTGTAATTCTACCAAAACAGCTATGGGTGGGAACTTGCTGATTTCTACCAAAACAGCTATGGGTGGGAGAAATTTCAGATTATCACATCAGAGCATAAAATTCGAGCTTTTTGAACTTGTTTTTTGCCGAGGGTTTGCTAGTATTTAGTACATTATCGGTTTCGGCCTAATAATATTCTAGGTTCGATGACCATCCGAGAAACCCCGCTTAATGCGGGGTTTCGTTGTTCACGGTATTTTTTCTAATCATCTCTAAGGTTGCGCTAATAAGCAATGTAAAACTTTCTTTATCTGTTTTACCCACTCTTCTAAATAACCTCTTCGTACTAATGGTTCGAATTTGGGAAATACAAACATGGTAGATTTTACCGTCTTCTCCTGAAACAGGAATGTGATATTCATCCTGTATTTCTTTGCCTGTGGTTGGCACGATCAAAACCATATGTTTATTAAATTTTTTTAATAAAACTACAGGCCGAAGAAAAAGCTCATGTTTTCCGTCAATTTCTACTCCTACGTTCACACCGATTTTTGCCCACCAAATTTCTCGTTCGTAAAAAATTATTTTCCTGTAATAAGTATGAGTATATTTTTTCTCTAAACCCCATCTGTCAAAGTCTTTTTCTGTGTTATCCATGGCAAAACATTGCCATTCTTAGATCAAGAAATATTTAAGTTATCTTCAACTTAGCCCCTTAGATAAGCCACTGCTTCTTTTGCCGTACGAAGGCGAGGAGATAGGTTTTTGCCCGTTTTAACATCCTTGATCATTTCGTCAACGGCTTTTCTGGTCGCTGGATTGAAGGATTCGCTAGAGACGAGTCTGATTCCAAGGGTGCCATCAACGAAAGCTTTGGTGGCAAGCTTAAGAACAACTCCAAATGGCATGCCTTCACTCTGAGCTTTTTTCATCGCTTTGTCCTTGAGCTTTTTATCGATGTTGAATATTACTTGCGTAGTCATGCATATATCTTATATATACTAGATATATATGTCAAACTTCGCTCTTTTAATTTGTGCCCAGGGCCGGAATCGAACCGGCAAGAGCTTTCGCTCACAACATTTTAAGTGTTGCATGTTTACCAATTTCATCACCCGGGCATTTCGTCTTTCTAAGGCGTAGGCCGGAATCGAACCGGCGCATAGCAGTTTTGCAGACTGCCGCGTTGACCAACTTCGCCACTACGCCGTTTTCGGTCAGCTCCCGTCACCCCTTCGGCCGTTTCCTCGGCCAAGCTGGCCGCCGCCTAAGCAAAATATACACCAATAAAGCCGCCGACGCTACGCGTGTGCTGGCGCGCGAGTGTCGCCGCACCGCTATGCGTTACGCGCCGAGTTCATCTATGCGTTGACGATTTCTTTCGCCGATGTCGAGAGAGAAAGAAAGTAAGGGGACAGATCGCATGCGGATATTGTCTCGGATGAAATCAGCGAGTTCGCCGCGTTGGCGATTGAGAAATTCGAGGGCACGAGTTTCGGCTTCATCAGGCAGAACAGTAATCATTATTTTTGCGCGATTGGCCCGATCTTCAAAATGGACGCCGGTCACGGTAATGAGCGACGCTGGGCCAGCTTCACGACGAATAAACTCGGCGGAAAGCCTCATTATCGCTGATTCAACTTTTTCGTCTCGGAATTTCATAAAATTTTTCGCCGTTATTTCTCCACAATCGTAAACGACACTAACACATCGCCGCTAGCGATTTCAATTTTTGATTCGACGAGGGCGCCAAATTCTGTACCTTCTTTAATTTCTTTTGCCGATTGTTTTTGCTGTTGGAGTTCACGGATGCGGCCGGTGCCGATGTCGCTTTCGCGGCGGACGATTTTTACATGTTCACCGAGCGCCAAAAATCCTTGATCAACTTTGCCGCCCACAATCTGCCTGTCTTTTGTTTTGCTAAAGATTTTCAGGATGCGCGCTTTGCCAGTGATTTCTTCAGTTTTGGTTTTTGGTGTGCGAGTGGAGAGTTCGGCTTCGATCCAATCTTTGAGTTCGTAAATAATTGAAAAAACTTTTATCGGCACACTGTCGCGTTCGGCTAAGCTCTGCGCTTGATTGTCGGTTTTGACGTTAAACCCAAGCACCGCTGCGCTTTTGTCTGTGCTTGCGAGCTTCACGTCGCCTTCGCCAATGGCACCGAGACCTTGACTCAAAACTTTTATCGTAACGCGCTCATCTTTTTTTATTTTAGCAATTTCATAATTGATGGCTTCGAGTGTGCCGGTAGTGTCGGCTTTGATGACGAGGGGGAAGTTGACCGTTGGAATTTCTGGGGCGAGTGGTGTGACGGCGGTGGCCGTTCGCTCCGCATTTTTTTCTGCTGTTTTTGCACCCGCCTTTTCTGCGGCATTTTTCTCCGCAAATTCAATCGCTTCTTTTTTGTTTTCAAAAGTTTTGAAAGGTGAGCCGGCGGCTACGAGTTCGCTCCAACCGAAAATTTTCACTGGGCTAGAGAATGTGACTTCACTAATATTTTTGCCAAGAGTGTTTTCCATCATGCGCACAGGTGCGATGGCAGAGCCCGCGGCGATGAAAGTTCCGCTCTTCAGTGTGCCGTTTTTAATTATTACTACAGCGGCAATGCCTTTTTTGGGATCTAGATTGCTTTCTACGGCAATGCCTTCAGCGAGCGGCGAGTGGTCGGCTTTGAGTTCGGCGAGGCTAGAAACGAGTTCGATCATTTCCAAAAGTTCGGGCACACCTTCACCGGTCTTGGCGGAAATTGGCACGGTGGGAATTGTGCCGCCGTAGCCTTCGACGTATATTTCGTTTTCAGCGAGGCTTTGTTTTGCGCGGTCTATATTGGCGCCCGGTCTGTCTATTTTATTGATAGCAACGATGTATGGAATGCCACCTTCGCTGATAGCTTTGTAGGCCTCCACTGTCTGCGGCTTCACACCGTCTTCAGCAGAAACGACAAGAATTGCTATGTCGGCCACGCGTGCACCGCGGGTGCGGAGAGCTTGAAAGGCTTCGTGGCCGGGCGTATCGAGAAAAGTGATGGCATGCTCCACGCCGTCGGCAGTGGTGTGCAGAGCTTCGTAGGCCGACACATGCTGAGTAATGCCGCCGGCTTCTTTATCTGTGGTATTGGTTTTGCGAATGTAATCGAGAAGAGTGGATTTGCCGTGATCAATATGACCCATGACCACCACGATCGGCGGGCGCGACGAAAGTCCCGCCGCTGTGCCAGCCGCCGCGCGAGTTGAAGTAGGATTGTTTTTTGGCGTCGAAGATTTCATGAATGTTTTTTTGTTGGCTCATTCTCGGTCGGCTCATTCGCAGGCGGTTTTACTCGGTTCTTTTCTTCACCTCTGCGCCCGTTTTGCTCAAAGCTTCGGCTTCTTCCTCGGAAAGCTCAAATGTTGGTTTGAAGCCCTTGATTGGCTTAGAAAAGACGCTTACGCGGTCGCGGCTGTAGAGGCTCGAGATTACCACACCGTCGCCGTTTTCGCTAAGAAAAGAAGTGGCGAAACTTTGATTGCCGCCTTCACCGTTGCCCTTAAAAGGATTGAAGCGGATCGTCTCGCTTGCCTGAATGCTTCGGCGGACGCGCATTTCTATGGTTCGTAAATATCGCACGGTCTCGATTTGGAATTTTTCCAGCGCAGAAAGGCGGGCAAATTGTTGTTTGGCCGATTCTTCTATTGTTTTTGCGCCGCCACTACCGAGCAGACGATTGATTCGTCTTTCCAAAGCGATAATCCAAAATATTAAAACGATGATTATGAGAATCACCAAGATGACAGCGAGGGGAAGAAATTGAGGCATTTCCGACGATGCAAAATAGTTCAAAAAGTCCAACATAGAGAAAAATTATACATATTTTACGCATTATTTGCAAAAAGATTTTTTCGCGGTATTATATTGCCAATGGAGGAACTAACCAGAACTCAAACAGTACTTCTGTGTGTATTGGTGAGCTTCGTTACATCTATCGGTACTGGCATCATTACCGTCTCACTACTTCAAGAAGCACCACCAGGAGTTACTCAGACCATCAATCAAGTCGTCGAAAGGACGGTGGAAAGAGTCGTGCCCGGGCCTTCCCGTGAGACGGTAAAAGAGGTGACTGTCGTTGTGAAAGAAGAAGATCTAGTAATTGACTCAATAAAGAAGAACGAAAAGAGTTTGGTGCGCATTGCTCAGGCTTCGGGTGGCACCGGCTCGAGTGGCGCGCAAAATACTGTGGCTCTCGGCCTAGTAGTTTCCACCAACGGTAATATTTTAGTCGATCGTCGGGCTATTACTGATGGCAGTTCTTTCGTCGCCACATTCCACGACGGTCGCCAGTTTCCAGTAAAGCTTGTATCTTCGAGTTTGCCTTCCGCATCAAATTTTGCAGGCAATATTCCAAATTCTGCTTATCTTGAAACAATTAGAGAAAATAAAGATGCTGATTATGCGTTTTTCCCAGCAGTCACCGCAAGTTCCGACACACTTCAGCTTGGCCAAACGATAATCGCCCTCGGCGGTAAAGCTCAAAGCCAGGTGGCAATCGGCCGCGTGAGTTTTCTCAATTTTTCCGACACTTCTGTGGCTACATCGAGCAAGTCTGTGGTCATAATCCAAACAGAAAGCTCACTTAAAGACGAAATTTCCGGCGCGCTTCTGCTCAATCTAAACGGCGAGCTCGTAGGTGTAGAAATTTGGCGACCAGACGCACCTTCAATTCCAGATCAATTTACACCGTTCAACATGATTCGCACGGCTGGCACCAAATTCTTTGAGTCGTCAAAAGCGCGTTAATTTTTCGTAAAAATAAAAAACAAAATTATGGCAATGCCCCCATTCAATCATTTCACAACCAAAGCCAAAGAGGCTATTCGCAAGGCGCATGAGCTGGCTATTGAGCGTGGTCAAAATCATGTCAACCCTCTTCATCTGCTCGCGGCACTTATTTTGCAAGAAGAAAGTATGGTGACTTCTATTTTAGACAGAATGGAAATCGATTCCATTCTTCTCACCGATTCTATTCTCGAGTCTATTGAAGGTCCGGAGGGAAGTACTACACTCTCGCCTTCGTATCAGATTTATCTCACCCCCGAACTCGCGCAGGCCATTGAAGGCAGTACAAAAATCGCTACGAGCTTAGGCGACGAATTTGTTTCCACGGAGCATCTTTTTGTGTCGGTGATTGAAGCGCCAGGCGCGGCTCGCGAGCTCTTAGCACGATTCAAAATAGACAAAGCGAGTGTTCTCAAAATTCTCGACGAACTCAAACATAGCTCAACGGCTGACGTGCAGGCGCCAAAGAAAATGAAATCAATCGCCAAATATACGCGCAGTCTCACAAAAATGGCGAAAGAAAACAAACTCGATCCGGTTATTGGCCGCGACAATGAAATTTCTCGCATCGTGCAAATTCTTTCTCGTCGCAAAAAAAATAATCCGATTCTCATCGGCGAAGCTGGTGTGGGGAAAACTGCGATCGCTGAAGGTTTGGCTATTAAGATGGCACTTGGTGATGTACCGGAGTCGCTTAAAGATAAAGAATTGGTTTCGCTCGACCTCGGCCTCTTAATCGCTGGTACAAAATATCGCGGCGAATTTGAAGAGCGTCTCAAAAATATAATTAAAGAAATCGAACGCTCCGACGGTAAAATTATTCTTTTCATAGACGAGATACACACTATCGTAGGCGCTGGTGCGGCTGAGGGCTCTATTGATGCATCAAATATGCTCAAGCCTTCTCTTGCGCGCGGTGAGCTCCGAGCCATTGGTGCCACTACTATAAAGGAATATCAAAAACACATCGAAAAAGATCCAGCGCTCACGCGTCGCTTTCAACCCGTGTATGTAAATGAGCCATCTATCGAAGATGCCATCACCATTCTGCGTGGTTTAAAAGAAAAATATGAGCTTTATCACGGTGTGCGGATTACAGATGAAGCCATTCGCGCGGCGGTCAATCTCTCCAGCCGCTACATCACCGATCGTTTTTTGCCCGACAAAGCTGTCGACCTTATAGACGAAGCCTCTTCTTTCCTCCGCATTTCACTCGAAAATATGCCGCAGGTGCTTGAAGAAGTTCACTCAAAAGTAATGAAGCTCGAAATAGAGCGTCAGGTGCTTTCTAAGGAGGTAAAAACTTCGAAAGATCCGAAGGTCAAAACTCGCATCAAAGAAATCGAGCGTGCCATTGCCGATCTGAAAGAAGAAACATCAGAGATCGAGCTCAAATGGAAAAACGAAAAAGAGACGCTCGCCGAAATAAAAGACATGAAAAAACAGCTCGAAGGTTTACGCCTCGATGCTGAAGGTGCCGAGGCCCGTGTAGATCTTGCGAGCGTGGCCGAAATCCGCTATGGAAAAATTCCGGCGATAGAAAAAGAACTCGAAACAAAAACCAAAAAATTAAAAAAACTCCAGAGCTCGCGCAGTATTTTGCGTGAAGAAATTACCGAGACAGACATTGCGGAGATCGTGGCTCGTTGGACCGGCATTCCAATGGCACGCATGCTCGAAGCCGAAGCTGAGAAGCTCACTCGCATGGAAGAATTTCTTCAGCGCCGCATAGTGGGCCAAGACAATGCCGTGAAAATTATTTCCGATACTATAAAACGCTCACGCGCCGGTATCTCCGATCCCAATCGTCCAATCGGCTCATTTATTTTCCTTGGTCCGACTGGTGTAGGAAAAACAGAGCTCACCAAAGCTCTCGCGCACTTTATGTTCGACGATGATCGCGCGCTTATTCGTGTCGACATGTCGGAATATATGGAAAAACATTCTGTTTCCAAACTCATTGGTGCGCCTCCGGGTTACATTGGCCATGAAGAAGGTGGTGGGCTCACGGAGATCGTGCGTCATCGTCCATACGCGGTGATTCTTTTCGATGAAATCGAAAAAGCTCATCCGGAGGTCTTCAACATTCTTCTCCAAGTGCTCGATAACGGCCGTCTCACCGACGCCAAGGGCCGTGTGGTGAATTTCAAAAATACTATTATCGTCATGACATCAAATGTTGGCGCGCAATACATCGATCGCATGCAAAAAATCGGCTTTGGTGTGGAGACGAGCGAAAAACAATCGTACGATGAAGTAAAAAGCAAATTGCTCAACAGCCTCAAAGATTATTTCAAACCAGAATTTCTCAATCGCCTCGACGACATCGTCACCTTCGACGTCCTTTCTCACGAAGCGATTGAAAAAATCGTCCGCATTCAGATCGAACTCGTGAAAGAGCGTCTCACTCAAAAAGAAATTTCTCTCGACGTATCCGAACCAGCCATGGCCTACCTCGCCCGTGAAGGTTACAACCCGCAATACGGTGCACGACCTTTAAAGCGTCTTATCCAAAACAAAATTTTGAATCCCGTCGCGTCGCTCATCTTAAGTAAGGGTTTGGTAAAAGGTGGTTCTGTGGTGGTGGGATTAAAGAATGCAGATAAAGGTGGCGATAAAAATGGCGCTCTCAGCGCCGGAAGCGAGCTCACTTTCGAGGTGAAGAAGGGAAGACGGGGGAGTATTATTGAAGGATCGATGATGCCTGGGGAGGTGGTGGCAAAGTAGCCGCTTGACAGAAATTGTAAATTGGTGTATTATATAAGACAGGATTTTAATCTACGAAATAAGCGGTTTGTTCCGCCATTTTGTAGTAACGGCTCTTTGAGAAAGGGTTTCTAATGAATAGGGTAATCGTTTCGGTCGTTTCCCTCGGGGTTTTTCTCCTCCTCGTTTACGGGGCTGTGAGTCTTCTCCGAATGGATCATGAAGACAGAGTCTCCGACATCACTCGGACGTCAGAAGTTCTGACTGCTGCTGGAGCAAAGGACGGCGGTTTCGTTGTCATCGAGCGCCAGCTTGGTGATGGGGAAAAACGAGAACTCGTCTTCTTCGTGCTCTACACGGAGCGGGCCGCCACTAGCGGTCAGATCGCGATGGTCGACGGCGAATTTACTCGGGAAATTGATTCTCACGATAAGATCATCAAGGTGGTCGATCGTGGCGATCCGGAGTATGGCAAGTACGCAGACGGATTCGTCCGCGAGTGGTTCTGGGATCGTCGCCCATTCGCAGACGGCGTGATTCGGTAGTCGTGTCACAAACCTCCTTTTTCCAAACACCAGCATTCCTTTCGGGGGACGCTGGTGTTTTTTCTAAAAATTTTTTCGCTTGCCGCGGCGGACAATTTTACATACAATGCCCATATCGCGTAGGTGGCGGAGCGGTCAATCGCACGGGTCTGTAAAACCCGCGACTATATGTCTACACAGGTTCGAATCCTGTCCTACGCATCGGTATTTGGGGCTGTTTTTACGAATTAGTAATTGATAAAAAAATGAGAGAATTAAACAAAATTTTAGATCAAGATGAGAGGGTTCTGTGGGAAGGGGTACCTAGCTTTTGGCCATTTGTGCTAGGTGTCTCAGTTTTTACATTTATTTTTGGTCTATTTTGGATGGCTGTTCTAACGCCGTTTATTATCGGCGCGTTTAAGGATATTTTTTACGGTTCTCATTTTTATGGCTTTGGAATATTTCTTCTGCCTCATTTCTGGGCAGGCATTTTCTTTCTGATAGGTATGCCGATTTACTTAGTTCTTGTTTACAAACATACCTACTATGCAATTACAGACAAGAGAGTAATTTTCCAAAAAGGATGGATTGGTCGTGATTTTCAGATTGTTGATTTTGACCAAATTACTAACGCAGAGGTAAATGTGGGAGTTTTCGACAAAATATTTGAAAAAGGCAATACCGGCAGTATCCATGTTTCTACCGCCGGCTCTTTTACACAAACTAATCAGGGTGGGTATCAGCGCTACACTATAAGTCACGTTAAAAATCCGTACGATGTTTTTAAGTTTTTCAAAAAAGTCTATCACGATGTCAAAACCGATATTCATTATCCAAACAAACTTCGTCCTGAAGAAAATCCTGGTTACCAAACTAAGTACAACCCAGACAAAAACTAGTTTCTAAAGATAATGAGAAAAGACCAATCTCACACCGGCCTTCGTACTTGGATCGAAATCGACCGTTCGGCTTTGGAGCACAATTACGCGACACTTCGCGGTTTGCTTGCGCCGCAAACGCTATTTATGGCTGTAGTGAAATCGAATGCTTATGGTCACGGCTTGCTCGACACCGCGCCGGTTTTTGCCGAGCTTGGTGCCGACTGGCTAGGAGTAGACTCTATTGTGGAAGCCGAAACACTTCGCGAGCTTGGTGTTACGAAGCCGCTTTTTGTGCTTGGCCTCACATTGCCGGAAAAAATTCCAGTTGCGCTTGAAAAAAATATCTCGTTGGCCATATCGTCTTTTGATGTGCTCTCGGCTTTTTCCAAAATGCCGCCAGCCAAATCTTCGCCCGCCAATCGTCTAAAAATTCATATTAAGGTGGACACCGGCATGCATCGGCAAGGTTTTTTGCTCGAACAGGCGAGTGAGCTCGTTGCCGTTTTGAAATACTTAGAAGACAGGGTGGAGGTGGAAGGACTCTTCACTCATTTTGCGGCCGCTAAAGATCCGCAATCTACCACGGACACAAAAAAACAAATCGAAATTTTTGATAAATGGCGAAAAATTTTTGCCGATGTTGGTTTTCGGCCGATTGTTCATGCGGCGGCGAGCGGCGGGGCAATAGTTTTTCCAGAAGCGCAGTTTGATATGGTGCGTTTTGGCATAGCAATTTACGGCCTGTATCCTTCGGCCGAGACAGAAAAGTTTTTCAAAGAAAAAGCATTGCTCCAGCCGGCACTTTCGTGGAAGACGCTCATCGGCGAAGTGAAGTCTGTACCAGCGGGCGATCGCACCGGCTACGATTTCACCGAAACTTTCTCGCGCGATTCAAAAATCGCTGTCTGCCCGATAGGCTATTGGCACGGTTTTCCACGCGCGCTTTCGGGCAAGGGTATTGTGATGGTTCATGGGCGGCCGGCAAAGGTGCTCGGTCGGGTGTCTATGGATATGATCGTTATAGATGTGACCGACATACCCGAAGTGCAAGCTTTTGATGAGGTAACGATCATCGGTCCAGACGCGCCAGTAGACAAACTCGCCGCATTGGCCGACACCTCAAACTATGAATTTGTCACTAGAATCAACCCTTTAATCAAGCGGATTATCGTATAGTTGCCCCTAATTATCATATAGATTTGCATTTTTTTGAAGGGTCGCGTATATTATTCCCACTATGTCACAAGATCATCTGATAAAACTTTCCTGCACGACCTGCAAAAAGGTCAATTATTACAGCGTCAAAAACCGCAAATCTGTTGAGCGCAAAATCGACCTCAAAAAGTTTTGTAATACTTGCCGAAAGCGAACAGCGCATAAAGAGTCGAAAAAATAAACAAATCAGCCCCGCTCGGGGCTTTTTTGTGTCGTTTTTATATCGTTTTGTAAATAGGCCGAATTTTGATAGGATTGCCTCACGGGCCCATAGTTTCAATGGTAAAACATCGCACTCCAAACGCGCAGTTCCCCGTTCGAGTCGGGGTGGGCCCGCCAATGATATTCGATTTCTTAAAAACAATTCGAGAATACCTCTCTTCCTTTGTTTGGCTCAAAATTTACACTAGCGGGATCGCTAGGACTTTCGGAATTCAAAAAAATATACCTTATTGGTCCGAAGTTTGGGAAGATGTTATGTCAAAAATTACTCCGTTTAACCAGAGAGATATTCCCGCGTGTGTTGCTCATGCAACAGTTTCATCAATGCAGATTGAGTGGTATAGGAGGACGGGTAAAATAATTAATTTTTCCCCACGATTTTTAGATATCTTATCCTGGACCGATAATTTGGAATTACATGATGGTCGTGACCCAGAAATAGTTACGGCTTTAGCTGTCAGCGTAGGATGTTGCACCGAAGACCTTCTTTCGAATGACACTACTCTTCCAATTGAGAAATATCGTGACAGAAACATTATTACTAAAACCATGATAAAAGAAGCCTCAAGATATCGAATGGCTAATCTTGGTCTAAGTTACGAAACTTTGTTCGATGATCGTAAGAAAAATTAAGTGCTCGAATAGCTTCGGCGAATTAGTGTAAAATATACCTATTCCGTCAATCTGGGCTTGACCACTAGCGGTTCTAGCTTGAGACGGTCCGCCAATATGGAATTTTCAATAACCAAGCGAATAGCAACCGAATCGGATACAGAATTTGCAAGAAAAGTTCATCATTCTGCTTATCATGGCGTAGTTGTCAGACAATTTGGAAATTGGGATGAAAAAATCCAAGATGATTTTTTTGCTAAATCATGGAAGCCTGAGACTCATGAGATTATATATTTTAATGGTGTGGCTTGCGGATATTGTTGTATAGAATATAAGCCAGATTACATTTTTGCTAGCGAGCTAGTCATTTTGCCCGAATTTCAAGGAAGGGGAATTGGAAGTGAAATTTTGAACAAACTAAAACAAGAATCTGAACAGAAGAAAATACCAATAAAACTTCAGGTGTTTAAAGAAAATCAAGCTCGACATCTTTACCGTAGACTGGGGTTTAAAGATGTTGGATCTAAGGGCGCTCATATCGAGATGGAGCTTGATCCTTGTTGATAAATTTTTTATATCCAAATCGTGATGGACTGTTAAAATCCTAATGTGATGAGTATAGAAACAGCTGTACAAAAAATCTGGGACTACATGCTCATGCATCACCCTCTTCAGAAATCTGATGCGATTTTTGTATTAGGTAATAGAGACACTCGTACGGCCGAATATGCAGCCCAGCTTTATCTAGACGGATGGGCACCGGTATTGCTTGTTGCGGGTTCTGGCTCAATCCATCATGACAAACCAGGACACGAGCAGTTTATTGGCTCAACCGAAGCCGAGGTTTTTGCAAATATTGCTATCGCAATGGGTGTTCCCAAAGAAGTAATCATTGTAGAAAACGAATCCCAAAACACTGGTCAGAATTACGAATTTGCCATTAAGAAATTAAAAGAACTAGGTATTGATCCGAAACGAATGATTTTAGTTCAAAAACCTTATATGGAAAGAAGGGCTTACGCCACTGGAAAGGTTTGGTTGCCTAATATTGAATTAATCGTTACTTCTCCAAAAATTCCTTTTAATGAATATCCAAACGAGGCGAATAGTGGGGAGGCGGTGATAAATACTTTAGTTGGTGATCTTCAACGAATAAAAGAATATCCAAAGAAAGGTTTCCAGATAGAGCAGGATATTCCGAAAGATGTGTGGGGGGCCTATGAATATTTAATTGGTCAGGGATATACACAGAGATTGATTAGAGATTGATATTGTGAAAAATAAATTTATAGAAATAAATAGCCCAGAATCCTTTGCATATATAGGAGCAAAATTTACTGTATCGGGATGGGTACATCTGTCATGGTTTGATAGTGATACTGGTCGTCCTGATTGGAGAATCTTTGTCGATTACCTTGGACTTGACGTCAAGGTATTCAAAGGCGGGTCTGAACACCCTCGACTGGATGACCAGAATGTGAGGGGTGACAAGATTTATTTTTCCATAAATTGTGAACTCGATTATCTCAATATTCACTTTATTAAAAAGTCCCACGGACGGATTACCCTTAAAATTGGTAGTCCAAATAAAGCAATGACGTCGATTTACCTACCACTAGTTGTGAAACAATTTGAAACTACTGCCACAGGAAGACCAGAAATTTTAATAGAGCATTCCGAGGTTGGAAAGAAAGAAATTCAATATGAGCAAGATCTTAGGGAATATTATAAAGAAATGCAGAAGGTTTATGAAAGTCGAGCGTCCAAAGATCATGGCAAAGATTATCGATATCTTTATGGTGACAATACCACTATGGGTTTTGAGATTTTTCAGCTAATTGAGGAAGATACGGAAAAATTTGATGAGTATGCCTATAGCCTCGATGACCAACGGGAACAAGATTTGAATGAACGCTATAAGGATGCTTTGGAATGGCGTGGTCCGCTACTCAGAGGGATAGTTTCACAATTCAATGGTTTTGAATTAAGGGTTTATAGCAATGATCATGATAAACACTTTCACGTGATACACATGGGTAAGGGTATTGATGCGCGTTTTTCTTTCCCTGATATACGACTAATAGATTATAAAAGTTTTAAAACTACCATTGGGAGCAGGGTGGAAAAGAAGATTCGCGAGTATTGTCTTCAGCCGGAGATCTTTAAGAAATTTGAGAAAGAGTTTGCGAAAAGACCATGAAGTTTTTTAAGATGAGTTCTGCTGTAATTAGAGCATAATTTTTTTAATCAATCTTTCAATCTTTGCCTTGTTCTCCGGCTTCACCCACCCAATCCTCCCATCCCTCCCAAACCAGCTCATCTGTCGACGACTGTATTGCCAAGTTGCGGTTTCGAGTTCGCGCGCCATTTGTTCGCGGGAAATTTTGCCTGTTAAGAAATCAGCCAGATAACGGTATTCGAGGCCGAGTTCGCGCATGCGTTTCCATGAGAGGCCGGCGGCGTGCAGGTCGCGAGCTTCTTGAATCATATTTTTCTTACCACGGCCTTTGAGTCGCTCTTTTAGTCGTACAGCAATTTTGTGGCGCAATTCTTCTGGTGGAATTTTCAGGCCAATGAAAAGCGGGTCGTATTTTGAGCTAAATTTTTTGATTGCCGGCACTTTACCGAGCGCCGTGGCAATCTCAATTGCGCGGATCAGGCGACGAGGGTTTTGTGGGTCGATATTCTTAGCACGAACAGGATCAAGTTTTCTTAAAATTTTTATCAAGTCGGCTGGCGATTTTTTGGCGAGCTTTTTGCGAAGTGCGTTGTTGGGCGGCACATCGGGCAGTACAACATCGTCGACAAGGGCTTGAATATAGAAGCCGGTGCCGCCGCAAATTATCGGCAGTTTGCCGAGCGCGAGAATGTCGTCGACAGCTTTTCCGGCGAGTTTTTGATAATCTGCAACGGTAAATTTTCGCCCTTTTCGCGACATTGGCGAAGCAACATCGAGCAGGTGATGGGGAACACCGCACATTTCACGTTTGGTGATTTTTCCTGTGCCAATATTTAGCCCGCGATACACTTGTCGCGAATCAGCCGACACAACTTCGCCGTCCAATTTGCGCGCCAACTCAACCGCCAAAGCACTTTTGCCTGAAGCTGTTGGGCCGAGGATGACGACAATTTTTTCGCCGGTGTTTTTTATTTTCTTCATGTATAATAAAGATGACCCTAGAAAAAGTCGCGCTTCGCGGCTTTTTCCTTTTCTAAAATGTGCCAGAGGTGGGACTCGAACCCACAAACCTTGCGGCGCACGATTTTGAGTCGTGTGCGGTTACCAATTTCGCCACTCTGGCATTTTTTACACACCTTTCTAGAACCAGTCCACTCTACTATAAAACGCCTGAAAATAAAATCGTGTGGTAAAATATCTTTATGCCCGACCAAAAAGCGCACAGCACCGACAATCTCAACAATCCAAACCCCGCCTCGCACTATTTTCGCGATTCGATTTTTTGGATTGAGGTGGAGAAAATAAAGCCGAACCCTTTTCAGCCACGCAAAGAGTTTGATCCGGTGCATTTGCAGAGTTTGGCCGATTCGATTCGTCAGTACGGAGTTTTGCAGGCGCTGGTGGTAACGCGCAAAGAGGTAACGAAGCCCGACGGTGGCCTCGCCACAGAGTATGAGCTTATCGCCGGTGAGCGTCGTCTGCGTGCGTCGAAAATTGCTGGCCTTGCGCAGGTGCCGGTGCTTATTAAAATTGGCAACGACACAGATCAGGCCAAGCTCGAGCTTGCAATTATCGAAAATTTGCAACGCGAAGATTTGAATCCTGTCGATCGGGCCAAAGCTTTCAATCGGCTCGTAGAAGAATTTGGTTTTAAACATACAGAGATTGCGAAGAAAGTTGGCAAGAGCCGCGAATATGTTTCCAACACCATCCGCCTGCTTTCTTTGCCGGCAGAAATGCTCGAAACACTCGCCGCTGGAAAAATTTCTGAAGGTCATACTCGTCCGCTTCTCATGCTCATCGACCGGCCCGAAGAGCAAGCCACTCTTTTCAAAGAAATTTTATACAAGCGTCTCACCGTGCGCGAAGCCGAGCTTATTTCGCGCAAAATTGCTTACGAAAAAGTACGGAAGGTTGGATTTTTGGCCGACCCAGAACTCGTCGAGCTTGAAGAGCGCATCGCCGCTTCGCTCGGTACGCGTGTGGCAATTGAGCGACGCAAAGACGGCGGCAAACTCACTATTGATTTCTTTTCCAATGACGAACTCTATTCAATCATCAATCTCATCAACTCAAACAAACATCGCGACCCAAACGAACTTTTAGAAAAACATATCGTTGAGAAGAAAAAGGCGGGGCAGATAAGCGCGCCGCAAATTTCCGAAGTCGCCGCCGATTTGCCGCTCGATGATCGTAGCACCGAAGAAAAAAATAAAGATGAAAACGATTTGTACTCGGTGACGAATTTTTCGCTTTAGGTTTTTTTGCCCTACTTTTTTGCCGGAGAATCTTCCAACTTATGCGGATTATGATTCGGGCACATTTTGTCACTGCATCTCTCCGGAATAGTTTTTGTGCCTTCCATCATGAGGGCGCCGCAAGGGCCTTTTTCGCGTGGGTACTCGCAGATATTGCCAGTCGGTTTGGCTTTGATGGCATTTTTACAATCGGGATAATTGCTACAGCTGTAGAAGAGGCCGAAGCGACCACGTTTTTCCATCATGAAACCTTTTTTGCAGACAGGACAAGCGACGCCGGTTGAGGCTTTTTTCTCGAGCTCGGGATCTTTTTTTACAAATTTACATTTTGGATAATTGTTGCAGGCAATGAAGCGGCCGTATTTGCCATCGCGTTCGATGAGTTTGCCAGTTGCACATTCGGGGCAGAGTTCGCCAGTTTCGCGCGGGCCCTCTAATTCTTCGCCAGTAATAGTGCGCGCGCCAACGCAATCTGGAAATTTTTCACAACTCAAAAACTTGCCAGACTTGCCGAGTTTGATAATCATGCCTGCGCCACAGACTGGGCATTTGAGACTCGGATCAGCTTTGCCAAGGTTTGTGATTTTTTCTATTTTTTCTTTCGACTTCACATCTTTTTTAAAAGGCTTGTAGAATTTTTCGAGAGTTTCCAAATATTCGCGTTTGCCGTTTGCGATGTCGTCGAGTTTGTCCTCCATTTCGGCGGTGAAAGTGTCGCTGATGTAATCGGTAAAGTTTTCTTCAAGAAATGTTGAAACCACATCGCCGGTGTCTGTTGGAATTAGTGCTTTATTTATTTTTTCCACGTAGCCTCGCTCCTCGATTGTCTTAATAATCGAAGCGTAAGTAGACGGGCGGCCGATGCCGCGTTTTTCCAATTCTTTAATGAGGCCGGCTTCAGAATAGCGCGCTGGTGGTTCGGTTTGTTTTTCTTCGGTTTTTATTTCCACGAGCTTGAGTGGTTCGCCAATTTTTACCGCTGGCACAATCGTGTCTTCTTTGTTTGCCATGTCGTCGGCTTCCATCCAGCCAGCAAAAATGACGCGTGAGCCGGTGATAGAAAAGTCGGGAATTTTTTCGGTGGCGGTGGCGACGGAATTTTCGTCGCTGATATTCGCCGTAATTTTTGTGCGAAGTGTTTCAGCGTCGGTCATTTGTGACGCGACAGTGCGCTGCCAAATGAGACGGTAGAGCTTTTTCTGTTCGTCGGTGAGGCCAGCAGATTCGGCAGAGAAATTTGTCGGACGAATTGCTTCGTGAGCTTCTTGAGCATTTTTGCTTTTTGCGGTGAAGACGCGCGGACTCAAATATTTTTCGCCAAATTTTTTGCTTACCACAGCGGCGATTTGTTTTTGCGCCATCCCTGCGAGGTTCGTACTATCCGTACGCATATAAGTAATGTGTCCGGCCTCATATAGCCTCTGAGCAACACCCATAGTTTTCGACGGCGCAAAACCAAGGCGTGAACTGGCTGATTGCTGAAGGGTAGAAGTAATGAACGGGGCCTTCGGCGATCGTTTGACCGCTGTTTCTTTTACATCTATCACGCGCCAGCCATTTTTCGCGTCGCTAGAGCCAGCTTTGCCAGCGGCATTGCCCGCGGCCACGATCCGCTCCACCTCTTTGAGTTCCGTCGGTTCTTCAGAACAGGTGAGCGTCATCGGTTCTTTTTTCGCCGCACCCGTTGTCTCCGTGTCTGCCGTAATTATCCAAAAAGCGTGCGATTTAAATGCGCGGATTTCACGTTCGCGCTCCATTATGATGCGTAGAGCGGGCGACTGAACTCGGCCGGCAGAAAGGCCGTAGCGAACTTTTTTCCAAATTAGACCGGAAAGGTCGTAGCCCACGAGTCGATCGAGTACGCGGCGGGCTTCTTGAGCTTCACGCAAATTCGTGTCTATTTTTCGCGGATGCTCTAGCGCTTCTTGCACCGCTTCTTTTGTAATTTCATGAAAGACCACGCGCTCCGGATTTTTTAAGCCCACAGCCTGAGCAATGTGCCATGCAATCGCCTCACCTTCGCGGTCGGGGTCGGTGGCGAGGAAAACTTCGTCGGCTTTTTTGGAGAGTCGGCGAATTTCGTCGATCACTTTTTCTTTACCCGGCGAAATTTCATAATGCGGCACAAAACCAGCCTCAATGTCGATGGCTTTTTTATTTGATTTTGGCAAATCGCGCACATGTCCAACAGACGCAACAACCTCAAATTTTTCTCCCGATGGCATGCCCGATAAATATTTGGAAATTGTTTTCGCTTTGGCTGGCGACTCAACAACAAGTAGTTTCATGGCGTATTAACTAATACTACAAAGATTTGGTTAAAGCAAATTTGGCCGCGCCGTAGCGGCCGTCAAAAAATATTTGGCGTAATAATGCCGCCGCGAATGGTAACGAGTTTCATTATCTCCAAACTAGACAGCGCAATGTTTACTTCTTGCGCTGAAAGTTTGGATTGCTCGACGAGCTCATCGAAGGTCAGTGGGCTTTTTAAAATTTTTGCTATGAACTTTTCATTCTTGCCCAAAGCATTATTTTTTTCGGCGAAATGAGAAATGTTGAAGATTTTTTTCGACGCGACATTTTTCGGCGCGGTTGTCCCATTTTTTGTGCCGAGTAAATTTTCCGCCGCCAAATTTTCTGTCTCTGTGTCCGTCTCAATCCTGAGCAGCTCAAGTAGATCTGCGCTTTTGCATATTGGTGCCGCACCGAGCCTCATTAATAGATGTGGACCATCGGAATTTTCGGAAAAAATTGAGCCGGGAACGATACCGACATCTCTGTTGTATTCAGTGGCGAGTCGAGCGGTGATGAGTGTGCCACTTTTTTCGCGTGCTTCCACCACGAGCACCGCGTGCGCGAGACCTGCCATTATTCGATTTCTTTGGGGAAAACTATATTTTGCAGCCGTAAAATTTGGCGGAAAAGGTGAGACGAGTGCTCCGCCGCTTTCTAAAATTTCCTGCGCCAGTGCGTAGTGAACTTTGGGATAAATTTCCCGCCATTCCAAACCGGACCCCGGAATAGCGATGGTTTTGAGCCCAGCTTTGAGCGCCGCTCGGTGGGCGATCGAGTCTATACCAAGAGCTAAGCCCGAAACGATCACTATATTGTGTCCGGCTAAGCCAGCGATGAGTTGTTCACACGCCATTTGGCCATAGCTCGTAGCTCGTCGTGAGCCAACGACGCATAAAATTTTCGGGTCATTTTCGCCGCGCGTGCCGCTCGCGCCAGCATTGCCCAGCCAGTCGATATCACCCCGCACATATAATTGGGGTGGTGGCTGGGGAATTTCTTGAAGCATGGGCGGCAAGTTGCGCCGCCGGATGATTTTTATTGGGTATTCGTCCATATTGTGTGGCAATTTAGCTCTCTGCAAGCTATACTAATTCCAATATGTTAGACATAAAGTTCATAAGAGAAAATCAAGATTTGATAAAGGCCGCGGTCGAAAAGAAGCATATAAGCTTCGATCTTCAAAGACTCATTACTGTAGACGACGCCCGTCGGAAGCTTTTGGCGACTGTGGAAGTCCGTCGGGCCGAACAGGGAATTGCTAATGAAAAAATCGCCGCCGCAGGCACCGCCGCAAATGATGAAGAGCGCACAAAACTCATAGAAGAAATGCGCGCCATAAAGCAAAGTGCGGCTGATGAAGAAGATAAGCTTAAAGAAGCCACAAAAGCTTGGCAGGCGCTCATGGTTGCTGTGCCAAATATTCCCGACATGTCTGTGCCAGAAGGCAAAAGTGATAAAGAAAATGTAGAGGTCCGCACTTGGGGTGAGAAGCCAAATTTTTCTTTCACGCCGAAAAATCATTTAGAGCTCATGGCCGATTTAAACATGGCCGACTTTGAACGCGGTGCAAAAGTCGCTGGTTTCCGCGGCTATACATTAATGAACGATGCTGTTTTACTCACTCAAGCTCTTGGCAGTTTTGTCCTAGCTCATTTTGGTGGCAAAAATTTCACGCCAATGATCGTTCCCTCACTCGTGAAAAAAGCGCCATTCATCGGCACCGGTTATTTGCCACAAGGCGAAGAAGATTTGTATAAAACTCAAGACGACGACCATCTTTCTGGTTCGGCCGAAGTGGCGACCATGGGTTATTTTATGGACGAAGTGCTCGACAAAAAATCTTTGCCGCGAAAAATTCTTTCTTATTCTCCGTGTTTTCGTCGCGAAGCAGGGAGTCATGGCAAAGACACCAAAGGTCTTATTCGTGTTCATGAATTTTATAAATACGAGCAGGTGGTGCTTTGCGAAGCTAGCCATGAAGAGTCGGTGAAGCATCATGAAGAACTCACAGCCAATGCCGAAGAAATTATGCAGGCGCTTGGTTTGCCGTATCGCGTTGTGCTCAATTGTGGTGGCGACCTCGGCTTGGGCCAAGTAAAAAAATACGACATCGAAGCGTGGGTGCCTTCGGAAAATACTTATCGCGAAACTCATTCAGCGTCATACTTCCACGATTTCCAAGCACGACGCCTCGGCATTCGTTATCGCGATGACGACGGCAAACTCAAATTTGTTCATTCGCTTAACAACACCGCGCTCGCTATTCCGCGAATTCTTGTTCCGTTGCTCGAAAACAATCAAAACGAAGATGGCTCGATAAATATTCCTGCGGCACTCCAGCCATTCATGGGCGGAAAGACAAAAATCGAACGCGCGGTGTAGTGGCGGTGTAGTGGCGGTGTAGTAAAAATAGCGAGAAATTTTAAATGGCCAATAAAATAAAAATTAATCGGATAAAAAGTGGCAGAATAAGTAGTCGTGGCGCTATGAGTACTCGTGGTGGCAAGCGTCCAGCTACACTCGCCGAACGTCGCCGTCGCAAAAGATGGGTTATCGTGTTGGTTTCCTTTGCCCTTGTCATCGCCAGCGGTTTCGGTCTATCAAGATTTTCTTTTTCGCCGCAAGTCTCTCTTTCCGCTGTTCATGTTCGTGGAGCGAGTCTTATTCCCGAGTCAGAAATAAAAAAGATCGTTGAAAAACAAACAGCCACAGCTTTTCTCGGTGTGCTTTCGCGAAACAATTTGCTTTTGGCACCGCGCGAGAATATTGAAGCAGATATAAAAAACTTGTTTAAGACAATCGAGTTCGCTGAAGTTTCTTTCAATTCACCTCACGATCTTGTGGTGAGCGTGCGCGAGCGTGTGCCGGCCGCACTTTGGTGTGGGGATAGCGACGGAAGCGGCGATGTCGCGGTTAGTGCGGCCAATGTCGCGGCCGACGCCGCTCAAAAATGTTTTTATCTAGACAAAACTGGCTACATTTTTTCTGAAGCGCCAGTCTTTGGTGGCGATGTGTTTATAATGTGGAACGGTTTCTTAAAAACACCAGAAGATTCTACTACGCCGGTTGGTCAACACATCATGCCACAAGTTTCTTTTGAAAAACTAAATTCATTTGTAAAAGATGTTGCTAAACTCGGACTCAAAACAGTTTCGATAGTCGAAATTTCCGAAAGCGAGCTTGAGCTTCATTTGGCCAATGGCGGCGTGATAGTTGTAAATCGTAAAATGAGTTACGAACAAACTCTGCAGAATATCGAGTCTATCGTAGCGGCGAAGCAGGTAGAATTTCGCGGCTCTTTTATTGATCGGGTAGAAAAAGTCGATGTCCGATTTTCTGGTAAGGCTTTTGTAAAATTGAAGAACTAATAAATTTAGTTCATGAAAAAAATCACCTCTCTGTTTCTATCCCTCATTCTGACACTATCAATTCTCTACTATCCAGTAGAGGTGGTTTTGGCCGATGAAGTTGTGGCTACTGTCACCACCGGTAGCGGCCCACGAGGCTTGGCCGCTCTCGGTACAAAAATCTATGTGGCTATTTATGATGAGAGCGAGGTGGATATTATCGACACAGAAAACAATAATTCGATCACTACTGCAACTGTTGGAGGTGCTCCAGATTTCAATGTCGCTCTCGGCACAAAAGTTTATGTAGTAAATACTGGCGATGGTACAGTTTCTGTCATCAACACCGCAAACAACAATTCAGTCTCTACGGTAACTGTTGGAAGTACTCCCTTGGCCCAGATAGTTCTCGGTTCAAAGATTTATGTTTTAAACAGTGGAGATAATACTGTGTCCGTCATCAACACCGCAAACAACAATTCGGTCGAGACCGTTAATGTTGGATTTTCTGCTGTTGCAATGACCTCACTTGGTACAAAGGTATATGTTGCAGAGGGTGACGGAAATGTTTCTATTATTGATACCGCAAACAACAATTCTGTGACCTCTCTAGGCGTTGGTACGGGTGTAACTCCTTCATCTATAACTAGCCTCGGCACAAAAGTTTTTGTGGCGAATACTGGTACAACAGTTACTCAAATTGATACCAGTAGCGGCAATGCAACTACTTCTATAACTGTCGGAATGAGCGGAAGTCCGGGTCCGATCGTGATAGCTTCTAGTACAAAGGTTTATGTCTCAAATAATAGCGCCGACACTGTATCTATAATAGATACCGCAAACAACAATTCTGTGTCCACTGTAAATGTTGGTGATCGACCTCAAGCAATAATAGCTAATGGCTCAAAAATTTATGTTGCAAATATTGGGGCTAATACCGTCTCCATTATAGACACTGCCAATGGCAATTCCGTGTCTAGCGTGCCAGTCGGTGCCACTCCATATTCTATGGTTGGTCTTGGCACAAAGGTATATGTGGCGAACGAAAGCGGTCTTAGTGTAACGGTTATTGAAGGAGAAACCACAGCTCCAACGGTATCAACTTTTTCTCCTGCCGATAATGCTGTCGATGTGGCGATTGATGCAAATCTTATTGTCACTTTTGATGAAGATGTAGACGCTGAAACTGGCAATATAACGATCTTTAAATCATCCGACGATTCGGTGGTTGAAGCCATTGCTGTTGGAAGTGGGCAGGTGACAGGAAGTGGAGCGTCGGCAATTACTATAAATCCTTCAGCTTCATTGGAATATGCTACAGAATATTATGTCCAAATCGCCGCTACCGCTTTCGACGATTCTGTCGGCAATAGTTATGCTGGTATTTCCGATACTACGACTTGGAGTTTTACCACCGTAGACGAGCCAACATCATCGCAAGAGTCGTCTGGTGGTAGCAGCGGCACATCATTTCGTGGGCGAGTAAAAAATTTAGAATCACAAGGCAAAGGGTGGCAGGCTATGGATCTTTTGATGGATCGAATTGCCAATCTTCAGGCTCAGCTTGGTATTTCGGACTCAAAAAATCTATCTTTCGTGCGTGATCTCACTGTAGGCATGGAAGGTGAAGATGTCCGGCTATTACAGAAAATTTTGATCGACCAAAATGTCGGACAAAAAGCTTTGGAGCTGGCCCGCATCGGCGCTACCGGCTATTTTGTAAACTACACCAGAGATGCTTTGGCTGAATACCAAGCCAAATACGCCATCATTCCTAGCGTTGGATATTTTGGATCTATCACTCGAACACAAATGAAATATTTGGGTATTCAAGGTCTGTGGTGGTAGACTCTTTTTCGTGAAAGTCTTGAAAGAAAACTCCGAAAATTTTTGGCAAAAACTTAAGCGGCAGAAGAACTCGCCGATTTTTGTGTTGGCACCGATGGCCGATGTGACCGACGCGGCTTTTCGTCGTCTCATCGCCGCGAGAGGTAAGCCAGATGTAATGTGGACAGAGTTTGTTTCTGCCGATGGTCTCATTCATGCCGACGCTCTTGGTCGTTCCAAGCTCATGAAAGATCTGATTTTCACTGAGGCTGAGCGACCGATCGTCGCTCAATTTTTTACGAGCAAACCAGAAAATATGGAAAAGGTTGCGAGGCTGGCGCGTGAGCTTGGGTTTGACGGCATCGATATCAACATGGGTTGCCCCGACAAAAGCATAGAAAAACAGGGTGCTGGTGCGGCTCTTATAAAAACGCCAGCACTTGCTCGCGAAATAATCGCCGCGGCCAAAAGAGGCGCGGTTGGCTCAAGCGGCGATTTGTCCGACGCTCTGCCTGTTTCGATTAAAACTCGAATCGGTTTCAATAAAAACGAACTCGACACTTGGCTCCCAGCTCTACTCGCAGAAAATCCGGCGGTTGTCACTATTCATGCTCGTACTCGCAAAGAAATGTCTAAAGTGCCAGCGCGGTGGGAAGAGGTAAAACGCGCGGTGGAAATTAGAAATGAGGTGCAAGGCGCGCTCGCGGCCGACAAGCAGACACTTATTTTTGGCAACGGTGATGTAAAAAATCTAGCGGAGGCGGAAGTGCGCGCTCGCGAATCGGGTGCCGACGGCGTGATGCTCGGTCGGGCAATCTTCGGCAACCCGTGGCTTTTTGATCGGACCAAGTCTTTCGACTCATTCGACCCAACCAAAGGCATTTCCATAAAAGAGCGATTAGAAACGCTCGTCGAGCACTCAGCACTTTTTGAAGAAATTTTAGGCGAGACAAAAAATTTCGCCATTATGAAAAAACATTTCAAGGCATATGTAAACGGTTGGGACGGCGCAAAAGAATTGCGTTTGAAACTTATGGAAGCCAACGCGGCGGGGGATGTGCGAAAAATAATTGAAGCCAGTGGTCAGTACTAAGCTAAAATTTGTTTATCCACAGGCGTTTAAAAAAGAGTTGCAAGAAAAAACAGGGGTGGTAATGTAATCAATGGAGAGGTTTGCCATTGTGGGCTACCTCAGTTTGAAGGCTTCCATGAAAGGAATCCCCAGATGAAACCGTTCACCACCACTGACAACGGCGCCAGCACGGCTCTTCTTGATCGCAGGCAGGCGAACAAGGCTTCTCGTCGCTCGACCACCCTCTACGACGCCGACAAGGATCCCTTCCATCGCCGCCGTCGCGCCATGAACGTCACGGGAAACTGATCGGCCTACGATCGGCTGGATCAAATTTCTCATTCGCTGCTATCGTTTTCTCGCAACACACCTTCGCCCCGGCCCGCTCATTGCGCGCCGGGGTCTTTTTTTGTTTGATTTTATTTGTAACTGTTGACAGAAAAATAACCCAGGTGTAGTGTTCTGTGCGGGAGAAGAATTGTGATCGTCACGATGCTAGGCGGCGAGTACTGGTGGCAGCTGCCACTATGAAGGGTAAATGGGACTGAGTCTAATCCGCACCGATATCGACCCGGTCTCGTTGGGGTTTAGGGAACAAAACAACTCGATTTGTGGCCAAGGCCGACTTCGTTCCCGAACGAAAACATCCTCAGGAAGCCCTTTGTCGTCGACAACCGTCCATCGTTCGATCGTAGCCAGTCAGTTTAAGCACTCCATTGTGTAAGAACTGACTGGTTTTATTTTTGTTATACTATTTATCATGAACAAAACTGGCGCGCATAAAGATGAATTCGTTCTCTACAGAAAATACCGGCCAGCAACTTTTGAAAATGTCATAGGGCAGGAGCATGTGGTGAGTGTGCTCCAAAATTCTATAAAACTCGGACGCGTTGCCCACGCATATCTTTTCGCTGGTTCACGTGGCACGGGAAAAACTTCTGTGGCGCGTATTTTTGCCCGCGAACTCGGCACGATTGACGCTGATCTTTACGAAATAGACGCCGCGTCAAATCGTGGTATAGACGACATCCGCGAACTTCGCGAGGGTGTGCGTACTTTGCCTTTTGAGTCGAAATACAAGGTTTATATTATTGACGAGGCACACATGCTCACCAAAGACGCGGCCAACGCTCTGCTCAAAACACTCGAAGAGCCGCCCGCGCACGCACTCTTCATTCTTGCCACCACCGAGCCGGAAAAATTGCCGGAGACAGTTGTGTCGCGTTGTCAGGTTTTTACATTTAAAAAACCACATCAGGCTGTGCTGCGTGAATTCATCGCGGGCGTGGCCAAAAAAGAAGGCTTCACACTTTCGCCAGATGCCGCCGATCTCATTGCTCTTCTAGGCGACGGCTCTTTCCGTGATACGCAGGGGATTTTGCAGAAAGTAATTACTGCTTCGGCCGACAAGAAAATTTTTCTGAAAGAAGTGGAGGCGGTGACGGGCGCACCGCGTGGCGAGCTTGTGATGAACTGCCTAGAAGCGATTGCTGAAGGTGGCCCAGCCGGCCTTGAAAAAGCACTTTCTGCTGTGCGTACTGCTGCCGACCAGAATATAGACATGGATATTTTTGCCAAGCTTCTTTTGGAGCGGGTGCGTTTTGTGCTGTTGTTAAGAATTAGTAACAGCTCGGCGAGCGGCGCGAAAGCGGCCGCCGGCAGTGCCGAGGCCATGATTCAAGCCCGACTTTCACCTGATGTTTTTGATCGCCTGAAAAATTTTGCTGGTCCAAGTGGCGCAAAAATTGACTCATCTGCGCTTTTGAAACTAATAGACGCTTTTGAAATGACCGGCCGAGCTTTTATTCTAGAGTTGCCACTTGAGCTCGCGATGATGGGCATAATTGGGCAAAATAATATATTTGACAAGTCTTAAATAGTAGTCTATTGTTAAATTAGGATGTTCGTTCTTTCGGAATAACTGTGTCAAAACCTCAACCGGCTTTGAAGCCAAGGAGAAAAAGATGTCTCGCTCACTCTCTATGATTTGCGGTCTGCTTTTTTCTGTCGTCGTGTTTGGGGCGATTTTCATGGGGCTTGGTAGCGCATTCGGCCATGTTCCACCACTGCCTCGGATCGCCCACAGTATTGATTTCAACGATCGATACGAGGGAACCTTCGTCTCTGCAAGTGGTGTGGAATATCGTGTCAAGATCCACGACAGCAGCGCTAGTGGTCGTGTCGTCTACCTTCAACCTTTGGCGCCTGAACATGAGGAGCCGTACAGTATTTTTGTGATGATTAGTGCTCAAGACAATGATCAGAATATGGTTTGGGACAGGGTCACCTACTGCGGATATCAAAGGAGAAGCGATGGGACAATGACCGGTTGCAACTCTGTAAATCGATCTGGCAACCAAGAGGGTTCTTTCTGGAAATGGGAGCCCTGTCAGGAGGACTCAGAAGACGGAGTTCAACCCTTAACTGCAGAGGAGATCGATTTCGCTCGTAACGAGCTGGACCAGGCCATATTTCGCATCTTCAGGAGTGAATACTTAGTTTCTCGAACGGTTTGGGACAACATCGAGAATAAGTTTATCGAAGTTTTGCCTCTGCGGCTTTACGCCGGTCCTGTTGTTCTGCCAGCCGTTCGCTGACTTTACAGTCTTTACGCTGTATATTGTTCGAGCCCCCGCCGAAAGGTTGGGGCTTTCTTTTTTGGGTTTTCTCAAGTAATCTCTAGAGTGTTGCGGCGTGTATTGTAGAGCATTGCGGGATCGTCTAATGGTAGGACAACGGACTTTGGATCCGTTTATCTTGGTTCGAATCCAAGTCCCGCAGTCAGTATTCAGACACTTTCACGCCCTTGCGTCCAGCCTAGCAACTTGTGTTAAAATAGAGGCATGAAAAAAATTATTATTCCGCTTGTCGTAGTCATTATTATTGCCGCCGCCGCTTTTTACTTCTTTAAAGGAGGTTCTTCAAGTGTAAATGCGCCGACAGATGTCCCTACAAATACAACCCCCGCCACTCCGGTTGTTGTAGAAGACAAAACCAAAACCGTTATCGGAAAATCTGTTGATGGTCGCGAAATCGTCGCTTATCACTACGGCAACGTAGAAGGTGCTGATACTTCGGCTTCTACAATGGCTACTTCGAGCACAAGTTCTGACGCAGACAATGTTGATCTGCTCTTTGTGGGTGGCATTCACGGTGGTTATGAGTGGAACACTTCGCTCGTTGCCTATGAGCTCATGAGTTATTTGGAAAAAACTCCTGGTATCATTCCGCAAAATGTTCGCGTTACAGTTATTCCAGTTCTAAATCCAGACGGTTTGAATGAAGTTTTGGCTGTGCCGTTCGTACCTTCTACAACTGGTTTCAAGGCTGCGGATGTCTCATCTTCTCAAGAAAAACAAATTGCTGGCCGCTTCAATGCAAACGAAGTCGATCTCAATCGCAATTTTGACTGTGATTGGCAGACAGAAGGTAAATGGCAAAACAAAACTGTGAGCGGTGGCTCCGCCGCCTTCTCTGAGTCTGAAAGTTTGGCTATTAAAAATTATGTTGAAGCCAATGAGCCTGATGCTGTGGTGGTTTGGTACAGTGCGGTTGGTGGCGTGTTTGCCTCAAGCTGTCACAATGGTGTCTCTACCGAAACTCGCACACTCACAAATACTTTCGCCAAGTCTTCTGGCTACAAAGCTTATGAGAGTTTCAATTTCTACGAAATTACTGGCGACATGGTCAACTGGCTCGCTAAAAAAGAAATTCCAGCGATCAGTGTTCTACTTACAAATCACACAGATACAGAGTGGACAAAAAATAAAGCAGGTATAGAGGCTGTTTTGAAGCATTACTCAAAATAATCATATAAATTTGTCGGCAAACTGCCGCAAAAAACCCGCTCTTGAATAAAAAGTCGATATTCATAATCGTTCTCATCCTGATCGCCCTCGCTGTCGGCTTATTGATGGTCGCTAAGTTACGAAAGCCAATGCCCGCACCAGCCGGTCCTGTTGCCCCAAGCACGCTTTCTCCTTTGAAAAAAGAAATCGGCCGATCCGTTGAGGGGCGGGCAATTGAGGCATACACTTATGGTGCAGGAAATAAACATGTCGTATTTGTCGGTGGCGTACACGGTGGCTATGAGTGGAATAGTGTTTTGCTCGCGTATGAGTTTATGGATTATCTGGCTTTGCCGGAAAATGTAGCCGTAATTCCTGCAAATCTAACTGTCACCGTTATTCCATCGGCCAATCCAGACGGCGTGTTTAAAATAATTGGCAAAGAGGGTCGCTTCGCGCTCGCGGATGTACCAAAGCTCAGCCGAGAAGCTACGGCCCCTGGCCGATTCAATGCACACGATGTGGACTTGAATCGCAATTTTGCTTGTAAGTGGAAATCAGAAAGCAAATGGCAATCGAAAACGGTGAGCGCTGGCACAGCCGCTTTTTCTGAGCCAGAAGCCGTGGCGATTCGTGATTTTGTTTTGGGCGGCGCGAGCGGCAAACCATCGGCTGTCGTTTTTTGGCACAGTCAGGCCAATGCCGTCTACGCTTCCGAGTGTGAGGCAGGAATTTTGCCCGAGACGCGGAATATTATGAACGCTTACTCAAAAGTTTCCGGCTATCCAGCCGTGGACTCATTTGATAGTTATGAAATTTCCGGCGATGCAGAAGGTTGGTTGGCATCTATTGGTATTCCGGCCATTACCGTGGAGCTTCAGGCTCACGATTCAATAGAGTGGGACAGAAATTTGGCTGGCGTGAAGGCGATTTTGGGGTATTTGGGACAGAAATAAAAATATTAAAAATGGAGCAAATGTTTGCCAAAAATAGCTAGGTGTGTTAGAGTGCTTTTGGACCTGTTTTTGTGTTTTTGATTCGCCTTTCGTGGGCTATGCCTGGGCCTCTAGCGCCTGCCCGCTGGAGGCTCGTCTTTCCTTGTTTGGGTTGGTTTGCGGGGTCGTCCTATGAGGGAACGACCAAGACATCTCGAGACCGATTTGTGAAAAATATGTAGACGGGGTCTGCTTCCGCTAGCAGGCCTCGTTTTTTCTTTATAAAAGCGAGAAGGTGATTTTTTGAGTTATAATGTTTAAATATTAAAAATGAAAAATTTACCACCAAAATCTCTAGGGTCTTCACCGCCAAAATCGACCTCTTGGGAACCCGTCGCTGGCTGGTACGACAATCTGCTTTCAGGTGAAGCAAGCGGCGACACATATCAGGCGAAAGTTATTCTGCCTAATTTAATGCGCATTTTGCCGGCCAAAAAATCCGAAAAATCCGAAGGCTCGGATGGTGTGAGTGGAGTGGGTCGAAAAATTTTAGACATCGCATGCGGCCAAGGATTTTTTTCACATGCATATGCGGCGGCTGGTGCGGATGTGCTTGGCATCGACATTTCATCTGAGCTTATAAAACGGGCGCGGGAAGGTTTGCGAGAAGTCGCGCAAAAAAATGGCGGAACGAATCCGCGTTTTGAAGTTGATTCAGCGAGCCGAATTTCTGCGGCTAAAAACCAATCATTTGATGCGGCAATCATTGTGCTTGCACTCCAAAATATAAAGGAAATGAATGAGACGATAAAAGAAGCTTCGCGGGCGCTCGTGAAGGGCGGCACATTTGTAATCGTTTTAAATCATCCGTGTTTTCGTGTTTTGAAAGGCTCGGCGTGGGGTTTTGATGAAAATTCTAAGACCCAATATCGCCGCATCGATCGCTACGGCAGTGCTTTTTCTGTGGAAGTCGATATGACGCCTGGCGCAAAATCTGACGCGACCAAATCCTACACCATGTCTTTTCATCGTCCGCTTCAAGATTATTTCAAAGCGCTTTCATCGGCTGGTTTCGGAGTGGTCGGACTCGAAGAATGGATTTCTCATAAACAAAGCCAAATCGGTCCGCGTGCCAAAGCCGAAGACACTGCCCGCAAAGAATTTCCGATGTTTATGGCGATGGTTTGCAAAAAGCTGTAGGAGGCTAAGCCACGGCTTTTTTCTTGCCCAAAACTCCTGTACTATGTCTTTGTCTATGAAAGTCGACTTCGCCGTCATCCTATTCTATAAGTTCACAAATATCGCTAATCCAAAGGCGCTGGCCGCTCTGCATCGTGAAAAATGCCAAGAGCTCGGTCTTAAGGGTCGGGTGATAATTGCTGAAGAGGGAATTAATGCAACCTTAGAAGGCCGCGTGGAGAGCATTGCGGCGTATAAAGATTTTTTAAAGACAGACGCGGCAAATATCGCGGCTGGCTTCGATCGTATTACCGTAAAAGAAAGCGATGGTATCGGCCGGGCTTTTCCAAAGCTATCGGTGAAAGTGCGCGATGAGGTGGTTACGCTTGGCGCTGGCCGTTTTGATGTAGAAAAAGAAACTGCACCGGAAGTGACGGCCGCTGAGCTTCAAAAATGGTACGAAACAGACGAAGATTTTGTCGTGCTCGATTTGCGAAATGATTATGAAATTGCGAGCGGTAAGTTTGAACGAACGGTCGACATTGGTCTCAAAAATTTTCGCGACTTGCCAGCCCGCATCGGCGATCTGCGCAAAGAGCTTGAAAAAATTCCCAATATTCGCGGGAAGAAAATTGTGCCCGTCTGCACCGGCGGCATTCGTTGTGAAAAAGCCACCTGTCTTTTGAAGCGCGAAGGTTTCGAAAATTTGTATCAACTCAAAGACGGCATTCATACCTACATTGCCGAAAATCCCGGCAAACACTTCAAAGGTACACTTTTTGTTTTTGATAATCGGATGACGACAGATGTGGTGCCAGTTTCCGGCAAAAACATAATCGGCCGCTGTTTTTTCTGCGACACTGCGACAGAAAATTATTGTTCAGACGATAGCGTGCGACCGTCGCGTAAAATTCTTTGCTGTGAAAAATGTTTTGAGGTGGAGGGTGCGCACTTGCGCGAGGCGGTGACGTTTTAGTAACGTAGCGGCGCTGATCACAAAATCGCGCCGCGATAATGGTATAATTTTAAGCATTATGAACAGTCAAAAATTTCAACTTCACTTTTTATTACTCCTTCTACTCGTCACATTTGTGCTTGCGTTTTTAGTTTTTCAGCCGTTTGTTTACGCTATAGTTTTGGCGGCAGTGTTTGCCGTTGCTTTTGAACCTCTTCACAAAAGAATTCTTCACCAAATGGGCGGACATAAAGCTACGGCCTCGCTCCTCACTATGATTTTCGTAGCTGTCGTAGTATTTACACCGCTCACTTTTCTAGGCGTGCAAATTTTTCAGGAATCAAATGAAATTTTCACTTCTTTTTCAGAGGTTAGAAGCCGTGGTGCAGCAGTAGTTTTTCTTGAGAATCAATTGCTGGCCGCACAGGAATTTTTTCCAATACTAAAAAATGTGCCAATAAATATTGAACAATACCTCCGAGGCGGCGCATCTTGGTTTGTCGGTCATATCGGAGCAATTTTTACTGGTTTTGCCAAGCTCGCGCTGAGCCTTTTTGTTTTTCTCATGTCCCTCTACTATTTTTTGAAAGACGGCGATCGATTTAAAAGTACGATTAAAATAATCAGTCCGTTGGCCGACAAAGACGACGAAATAATTATTCAAAAACTCAAAAGAGCTGTCGATTCTGTTTTGCGAGGTAGTCTCATTGTGGCTTTGGCTCAAGGCTTGCTCGCGGCGGCTGGGTTTCTCATTTTTGGCATCCCGAGCCCCGTTCTTTGGGGTAGTTTTGCCACTCTCGCCGCTCTCGTTCCGGGTATTGGCACAGCGGTTGTTATTGTACCAGCAGTCGCCTTTCTTTTTGTGACGGGCCAGGTGGGTAGCTCCATCGGTCTTTTGATCTGGGGCGCGATGGTCGTCGGTCTTATCGACAATTTTCTCCGTCCTCAACTCATTGGTCGCAGTGTGCAAATTCATCCGCTTCTCATTTTGGTATCAGTACTCGGCGGCTTGGTTTTCTTCGGCCCCGTCGGTTTTCTTCTCGGTCCGCTCACCGTTAGCTTCCTTCTGGCGCTGTTTGATACATATGTTTATTTTATGAATAAGGCGGCGGCTTAGAGGCGGTATTTGATTTGACACAATTCTCAACTTAGTATATACTACTGGAGTTATCAATATCTCATTTGTGTTTTGTGGGAAGAATCCCTCTTTAAACATAAAAGAGGGGTTTTTCTTTGTTGCGGCACTCGCCGCGCGGTGGAAAATTTAAGTAGAATTAAGTAAATAAAAATGGACAGAAAACAATCAAACGCATCTAATGCGTCGAGTTCGCCTCGAAGCTATGGTTACAAAGGCAGTAAAACCGGCGGTCTTTCTGCTGGCCGAAGCGGCGCGGGCAGAACAGGCGGCGGTTATCGCGGCTCAGGTGGTAGCGTGAGTAGAACCGGCAGTACTGGCGGTTATCAAGGTTCTCGCACTGGATCAGGCAGTCGCTCTTTCAACGGCAATAGAGGTGGCAGTCGAAGTGGTGGTAGAGGCGGTGGCCGATCATTTGGTCACTCTATCGACCCGCGAAAATTTGTAAATAAAGCGGTCATTACTGAGTCCGTTGTACATTTTGTGCCTGAGCATGCGTTTGTTGATTTTGCTATTGATACGCGACTCAAAGCCAATATCATAAAAAAAGGTTATACGACACCTACGCCAATTCAAGACAAAATTATTCCGCACGTTCTTCGCGGCGCAGACGTGGTGGGCATTGCAAATACTGGTACGGGTAAAACCGCGGCCTTTCTCATTCCTCTCATCAATAAAATTCTTCTAAATCCGCGCGAAAAAGTGCTTATCGTGGTGCCGACGCGTGAGCTGGCTATCCAGGTAGAAAATGAATTTAAAAATTTCGTGCCTGGTCTTAGTCTCTTTTCTACGGTGTGTGTGGGTGGTGCGCCGATTTTCCGTCAGATTCAAAATTTGCGACACATTAATCATGTCGTTGTGGGTACGCCTGGCCGTTTGAAAGATCTTATCGACCGCAAAAATTTAAATCTTTCTGGTTTCAACACAATTGTGCTCGACGAAGCCGATCGCATGCTTGACATGGGTTTTATAAACGACATGCGTCTGCTCATGGCGCAAATGCCGCCGAAACGTCACACTCTCTTTTTCTCCGCCACGCTTTCGCGTGAAATCGAAGCCATCATTTCGGCTTTTCTTCGCGAACCGGTAATGATTTCTGTTAAAACTGGCGATACCGCAAACACAATCGATCAAGACGTTGTCAAAATTCAAGGCCGAAATAAAGTGGCGGTGCTTGGCGAACTTTTGAAGCGCCCGGATTTCAGCAAAGTGCTCGTTTTCGGTAAAACAAAACACGGCGTGGAAAAACTTTCTAAAGTTTTGATCGACAGCGGCTTCAAAGCCGAATCAATTCATGGCAACAAGCCGCACACTCGTCGTCAAAAAGCTCTCTCGCTTTTCAAAGACGGTCACGCTCAAGTGCTCGTGGCCACAGACGTCGCCGCTCGCGGTCTCGACATTAAAGGTATTAGTCACGTCATCAACTTCGACATTCCTGCCACCTACGAAGATTACGTCCATCGCATCGGCCGTGCCGGTAGAGCAGGGAAGAAGGGTGTGGCGTTGACGTTTATTGAGTAGGGTCGTCTTTCAGCAATTAAAAAGCAAACACGATAAATTTCTGCTGAAATTTTCGTTCACTCTCGGCCCAGTCGGCCTCCGAGAGTTGCTTTTTAATTACTGAAAGGCTCCTTTTCAAAAAACTTGCAATTTTATTAAATTATGTGCTAGTATGTGGAGCGAATCTGTTCTTCACCAAAACCAATCAGGAGGCTGATCATGTCACAGTTTGCAAATACGTCTCTTCAGATGATGACGGAGTCGCTGGGTGTGGTTCGTGAGCTTTTAAGGGGTAAGGTGACTCCGCAAACCTACGAATCCTACCGTATCCAAGCGTTTCGAGGCACTCGCGGAACTGTGCGAAAAGTGCAGGAGCGAGATCAGGGGCGGAACTACCAAATCAATCGTGGAAGTCGTCAAAGAGTTCGGAGAACTTATGGAAAGCGAGACGAACCCCTTCAGAATTTTGGCTAACGACTACGAGCCGAAAAATTTAAACGAGGCTTTCAATCGCATGAAACTGTTAGCCGCGGCCGCTGTTTGATACCGATGGGTTAAAAATGACCTCGTCCACCAAAGCCCTTCAGGGGGCTTTTATTTTTATCGTTTAAAGGCTTCAAATGATTAAAAAAACTTGCAATTTTAATAAATATGTGTTAGTGTCAGAACGAATCTGATCTTTCACATAACCTCAACCTCGAACCCAAGAAAGGGGGTGTCCGTTGGATAAGGAATCTTTGTCTATTGGGCTGAGTATTCTCGCGGCCGCCATTCACATAGCGGCCTACACGTCCTACAACATTCGAGTCTTCAGAAGCGGCGTCAAACCCAACGGTGCGACTTGGGCAATTTGGGCTTGCATCTCACTTCTGAGTACCGGTAGCTACACCGCCAGCACAAAAGATCTCTGGAAGAATGTCATCTCTTTCCTGAATGTCTTTATGTGTGTTGCGACCTTTGTTGTGTCATTGTTCGCGGGCAAGTTCAAACGTCTCGCGTGGAAAGACTGGGTCGCTCTCTGTATTGGCTGTGTCTCGCTTTTCGTCTGGATCTTCTACGAATCAGCGGTGTCTGCCAACATAACCATCCAGCTCGCCATCATGATTGGTTTCGTGCCGACATGGGAGGCAGTCTGGAAAGATCCTTCAAGCGATCATCCTAAACCGTGGTTGCTATGGACCGCAGCTTGGATTGTCGCCACCATCGTGGTGATTCTGCGGTGGAAGAATCAGTGGATCGATCTCGTTTACCCGATCAACTCGGTTGTCCTCCACGCCTCGGTCGCGGTTCTCTGTATTTGGCGGTCGAAGACAGTAATGTCTCGGCGAGATCTTTTGATTGAGCTCGATGAGGTTCGGTGGAATATCAGGCGGGTCTCTGATGATACCAGTCGTCGGACCGAGCGGGAGGATGATGCCATTCGCAGTCGTTTGTTGGTTACCGAGCTCCGGCAACGGGAGGCTTACCTGATGAAGAAGTTGAGTCTTGACTAGTTGAACCAAGCCCGTCACTTGGCAGAAAACCTTCTGCTTCGGTGGCGGGTTTTTCTGTTATAAAAATATTCTATGTATGTCAGTATCTATTGACACATCTCCGTAAAAAGTGTACTATGTCGCCGGATAAAGTCAGCATTCTCCCAGACCTTCCTTGTGGAAGTGTTTGTGGTTTGCTTTGAAATAAAGGGGCTCAACCATGTCGAATAACGTGTCAGAAGGTAGAAAGCTGATCGGACAGGCCCAAGCTTTGTATGGGCTTGGAATGATGATGTCTGTCAACTACAGAATGAAGGATTGGAAGGTCCTGGACGAGGTGAATAAAAGATTAAAAAACTTCAATCCACCTCCTGGAGTTGTTCTCGACAAGTTGGGTGGCAGTGTGCCAATTTGGATAAAAGTCAGGAACTCGGATCAATTCTCTCCGTTCGTTCCGGGTTTGATTCGTGCTGGCCAGGAAGTGGGTCTTCTTTCGTACAGCTTTATCACCGCGAGTGTGTTTGTGGGGAGGCTTGCCGAGCTGACAATTCAGGGCGCCCAAATCGACCACAACAGTTTGGCTTGCGCCATGGATCTCTACATGTTAGCAGAGCTTATCTACTGGAAGAAAAACATCGCCCATTCTCTGGAGATCGTATCTGAGAGTGGTTCTGTGGGCAATCAGTCGGCCTTTGAGGCCATGGCGAAGGCCGTTGGCCAGGGTAATTCCTTGCCTGATGTCTGGCAGAAACATGGCCTTTCAATCAGGGTCTCAAAAGACGGAGGTATTTTCCCCGAGAAGTTCATCGTGGACGCCCTTGGAAAAGGTGTTCGGGGAGGTGTTGTCGGCATGGCATTCGCGTATTTTGCAGAAATGGCCCTAAAGGATGTTCTTGGAATCGATGCCTACCCTCCGGGATTTGTTAAGTTCGATCCCGAGAAGTAGTGATCTTTCTGTCGTCCTGCAAAACAAACGAGCCCCGCACCAATGGTGGTGCGGGGCTTTTCGATTTTACACCCCAGCCCTTTCATGTTATATTCAACTCTCTAATCCGGTCAGCGGATTTTTTTAATCACTCTACATATAATGGACAAAAACGAAATCAGAAACATCGCCATCATCGCTCACGTCGATCATGGAAAAACGACACTTACAGACGCTATCATGCGTGAGACAGGTGCGGTGGAAGAAGGAGTAACGATGGACTCAAATGCGCTCGAGCAAGAGCGTGGCATTACGATTTATGCCAAAAACACCTCTATTCAATATAAAGGAGTGAAGATCAATATCGTCGACACACCGGGCCATGCCGATTTCGGTTCGGAAGTGGAGCGCGTGCTCCGTTCTATCGATTGCGTGCTTCTTGTGGTAGATGCCCAGGAAGGTCCGATGCCGCAGACTCGTTTCGTTTTGAAAAAGTCGCTTGAGATTGGTCATAAGCCGATTGTTGTTATAAATAAAATCGACAAACCAGCCGCTGACGCCAATCGCGTGCATGAGGAAGTGCTCGAACTTTTCTTGGAGCTTGGGGCAAACGATGCTCAACTCGACTTCACAACTGTCTACGCTGTTGGTCGCGATGGTGTAGCGATGCGCGCACTTGGTGATGAACGAAAAAATCTTGAGCCTTTGCTCGACATTGTGCTCGAAAAAGTGCCGCCAGCACCGCGCATTCTCGATGTGCCTTTTCGTGCTCAACCTTTCAATCTCGGTTACGACAATTTCCTCGGTCGCATGGGTGTCGCGCGTGTGTATGAGGGTGTTTTGAAAACGGGTGCGAATGTTTTTGTAAAGAAAATTTCAGCCACTGGCGCGGAAATAATTGAAAAAGGCAAAATCACAAATCTTTTTGTATTTGAAGGCATTAAAAGAAAAGAAGTTCAGCAGGTTGAGTCGGGTGATATTGCTATGATCGCTGGTCTGCCAAACATTTTCATCGGCGACACCATCACCGATAGCGAAACAGCCTCTGCGTTGCCAGCTATTAAAGTAGACGAGCCAACGATCGCTCTCGATTTTGTCGTCAACAATTCTCCATTTGCCGGAAAAGAAGGAAAATATGTTACTGGTCGTCAGATCCGTGAGCGTTTGGAAAAAGAATTGGAGGTAAACGTAGGGCTCAAGATTGATTTTAGTCGCGACAATCTTCGCGTCTCCGGTCGCGGTGAGCTCCACATTGCAATTTTGCTCGAAAATATGCGCCGCGAAGGTTACGAACTCCAAGTTTCCAATCCAGAAGTTATTATCAAGGATATTGTTAGCGAAAACGGCGTGCCAATAAAAAGCGAGCCGTTTGAAGAAGTCACTATAGATATTCCGAGCGAATTTCAAGGCGTCATTATTGAAAAACTTTCGAAGCGCGGTGTGATGATGACCAACATGAAACACGATCATCTCGGCCACGGTCATGCGGGTGGTATTTTGCGCCTCACATTTGAAGGTCCAACTCGTGGCTTGCTCGGTTATCGAAGTCAATTTGTGATCGATACTAAGGGAGAGGGAATTATGTCGAGTCGTGTCATTGGCTTTCGTGCGCATGTCGGCGAGATTCAGAAAAAACCCCACGGTTCGATGGCATCTATGGCCACCGGCAAAGCCCTTGGTTTCTCACTCGACAATCTCCAAACTCGCGGCGTTCTCTATATCGGCGCTGGCGATGAAGTCTACGAAGGTATGGTTATCGGCAACACATCAAAAGGCGAAGAAATGACCGTCAACCCAACAAAAGGTAAACAGCTCACCAACATGCGCGCTTCCGGCTCCGACGATCACATCATGCTCGTGCCGCCAATTCGCCTCACAATCGAAAACGGCTTGGAAATTATGTCTGAGGATGAGTATCTTGAGATTACTCCAAAGAGTGTGAGAATGCGAAAAAAATATTTGACGGAGAATGATAGGGTAAAGTCAAAAAGAAATTCTTAGTATTTGTTATGACCGGAAATTTCTGGTGAAATTTCCTAGTCCTCGGCCTCTTCGGCCTGCGTAGTCATCACAAATACTAAGAATTTCTTTTCGTTATCAGCCCGTCGGCTTCCGAGAGTTGGTTTTGAATTAGCTTTTTTTGGCGGCTTTAGATTACCCAATTTTTTAAAAAGTTGACAACCATTGTCTGACATGATATCGTGTTTGACAGTAAAAGTCGTTCTTTTACATTTGCACAACACTCTCGGAAAGGAGAAGTCGTGACAGAAACATTTGGACTCATTTCGGGTCTCATCGTTGCTCTGTCCGCGATTCCTTACGGGATTCGCGTGTACCAGCGGAAAATTCGTCCCAACATGGTGGGGTGGAGCATCTGGGCATTCATAGGTCTGGCACTTTTGCTTACTTACGAAAGTTCTGGTGCCAAGGCTAATGTCTGGCCTGCAGTATTCGGATTTTTGTCTCCAAGTGCCATTGCCATTCTCGCTATATGGAGAGGCGAGCGTGAGAGGCCTAAGTGGTACGAAATCATGTGCGCGTTTTTCGGTCTTTTCTCGATTGGCTTGTGGTATTTCCTGCGTGCAGATAAGGAGCTCGCGCAATACGCCCTCTACACGGCGATTGTCGCGGACATCTGGGCATTTATCCCAACCATTATTTGGGTTTTGCGACACCCAGAGCATGATCGGCCGCTCATGTGGGGTATGTTTGGTTTCGGTTATGGTATTAGCATTTTCGCCATCACCGACCACACTATTGCCAACTACTCTCTGCCTGTCTACATGTTTTTTTCCGCCATGCTTGTTGCGACGATTCTGGCCAAGCATCGAATCAGGCGTGGCATTCCGGTGCGAGAGTGGATCTGAAAAATTTGCCCACAAAGGCCCAAATTGAATGCTTGGGTCTTTTTCTATTGTATAATTGTCTCATGAATAAATTCATTTACATTATTGTCGCGTTGGTTGTGATTTTCGGCGCGATTATTATCGGCACTTCAAAATATCGAGAAACGGTTCAGGTGCCGTCTGTTAATTATGAAAATACGGAGGGCGATCGCGCGGCGGCCACTAGCGCTGGTGAGAAAATGACCGTTGCGGCTGGAACATACAAAGTTGATGCCGAAGATAATGCGGAGATAAGCTGGTCGGGTAAAAAGCCACTCATTTTGGGTTATGTCGACAGTGGCACGATTCCGATAAGTACAGGAGAGATAGTTGTTGTGGGCGACGGTACAGAAGCTTCTGCTTCTGGCGCGTTCACTTTCTCAGTAAAGGATTTGAAGGTTGGTCTGATCGCAAAAAAACCAGGACAAGAAGGTGGACTCGAAAGACATTTGAAGAGCGATGCCTTCTTCAATGTTGAGACACACCCAACCGCTTCGTTTACCGTGAAAAATGTTTCGAAAATTCCAAGGGTTACGGCTGATGTTTCTGGCTCTGACATTTCCGACGATTTCATGTACACCATCACCGGCGATTTGAGAATAAAAGACATCACTCAAGAAATTTCTTTCCCGGCGGAAATTTATTCTAAAATTGGCGCAAATGCCGAGGGTTCTGCTGTTACCGAGCTTCACTTAAAAGCCGACACACAAATCGATCGCACAAAATGGGGTATGACTTTCGCCTCCGGCAATTTCTTCCAAAATCTCGGCGACAACTTGGTGGATGATATGGTGGATATTTCTGTGCATTTGGTGATGCAGGAGATGGTGGGTTTGGATACGGCGACGGAGTAGGGAATAAATAGAGGCTCGTGAGTTTAAGAAAAGTTAAAAAGTTCTTGATACTACATGGTGTATTTGTAGTGCATGTTTATAAAAATCAAACGGGGTTTGAGGGTTCATTTTATTGGTATAGGTGGAAAGGGTCTAAATGGTATTGCAAAAATATGTTTACAAAAAGGTTGCGTCGTGACCGGTTCTGATACGAGCGAGAAAGAAGAAGTTTCCGCTCTGGTGGGGCTCGGGGTGCAAATTTTTAAAAATCACGAAGCTTCAAACATTGATTCTAAAATAGATGTCGTTGTGAGATCGTCTCTCGTTTCTGAAAATTGTCCGGAGATAGAGGAGGCGCAAAGGCTAAAAATTCCAGTTTTGAAACGCTCGGAGTTTCTCAAGGTCCTGATGATGCCATATCGGAAAATCGCGATTGCTGGTAGTCATGGCAAAAGCACTACCACGGCGCTTTTTGGTCTCGGTTTGCTCTATGCCAAAAAGGACCCAACGATCGTCTGTGGCGCCCATATTAAGGAGCTCGGGACATACGAACGACTTGGCCGAGGAAGAGATATTGTGGTTGAGGCGTGCGAGTTTGACCGGTCATTCTATGATTTGGTTGGTGATGTTGGGGTGATAACCAGCATTGAAAAAAGCCATTTGGAATATTATAAAGACGAAAATGAAATGGTTGAAGCTTTTGAAACGTTCGTCGGTTTGTTTCAGAAAAAGTCCACCATTTTTATGAATGGCGACATGAGGTTTGCCGATCGCATTTCCAAAAAAATCTCGGGCAAAGTAGTCCGATTCGGCGAATCGGAAAACAATGATTACATTGTGAAAAATGTTGGCCTAAAACCCGGGGTGACGTCTTTTAGCGTTTTTAAGAAAGATAAAGTTTTGATAAATTTAACAATAAATTTGCCAGGCACCTACAACGCTCTCAATTTTGCCGCACTGGTAGCCTATTTCGATTTTTTTGATTTGCCTTTGGGGTCGATAAAAAAGCTCGCAAAAAATTTCCGCGGCATAAAGAGGCGATTCGACATAAAGACTCGGGGCGACAACTTCGTGGTTTTAGACGATTTTTCTCATCATCCAACACAACTTCGGTACGTCATTGAGAGTCTCAAGCAGTTTTGGCCAGATCATAAATTAGTAACGGTTTTTCAGCCCAGGCAGTATCATTTACTCAGGTCTTTTTTGCGAGAACATGGTGAAGCTTTCAATTTGGCCGACGAAGTAATTCTCACAGACATCGCCGCCGCTTTGGGCGACACCGAAGCTGACAAAAAAGATTTTTCTCTGGACGACATTAAAAAATCAATAAACACCCATTCGCCAAAATCGAAAGTTTTGTATCTCGGCGACTATTCAAAAATTACAAACTACATTAAGAAATACAAAGACACCAAAGCGGTTGTGGCTACCATCGGCGCTGGCGATGTGTACAAAATTGCTGACAATCTTGCCCTAAACATGTAGCAAACACACAAAACACATGCCAAGCACACAAGACACATGAGAAAAATTTTCAACCTTCTTCACAACATTCGGAAATTCTATTGGCGGACACTCAAAGTGAAGACTTTTGGCGTTAGAGTGATGATTATCAACCGCCAATTTTCTGACGGCAAAATTTTTCTCGTAAAGCATCGGTATGGAGATCTGTGGGTTTTGCCTGGAGGTCAGATAAAAAGAGGTGAGGCGGCGGAAAATGCGGCCATCAGAGAGGTGTTCGAAGAGACAAACATCAAAATTCTGTCTTTTGAAAAAGTTTTGGGCGAATACAAAAACAATCAAGAAGGTAAAAACGATACCGTTACCGTTTTTGTGGCCAATGAATGGCGAGATGGTGGTCGGAAATGGAATTGGGAGATAAAGGAGAGCGGTTTTTTCGATCTAGAAAATTTACCCGAAGGTACATCTTCTGCCACAAGAAGTAGGGTTTCTGAGTATATTACCGGCTCGCCACCTATGCTAAAATGGTAGTCTCACTCAACGATTCCTATGATCAGAGCAGAAACAACGACAGAGTCGACATTTAGCGCTATCAGCTCGGCCATTTCAGACTTTTTCAAGAAACAAGGCATCGCCGAGCCAGAAATATCGCTCGACCAGCCGGTTTTTGCCGTGTACGGCGATGTTTCTTCAAATGCCTGCCTGCGATATGCGAAAGAGCTCAAGAAAAGTCCGCTTGATGTGGCGAATGAGCTAGCAGAATATTTGAGAGCGCAAAAAAAGGTCGCGGCAAATGTTTCTGAAATTCGCGTTGTTGCACCTGGGTACGTCAATTTCTTTTTTACGCTCGATTTTTTCGCCAGTGTTGTTGAGGAAATTATTGGTTCAAAAAATTTCGGCGCGAACAAAAATCTTACTGGTCAGAAATGGGTCGTTGAGCACACGTCACCAAATCCAAACAAAGCAATGCATCTTGGTCATTTGCGCAACAATTTGGTGGGCACGAGTCTCGTCAATCTCCTTGAATGGAACGGTGCAAAAGTTTCGACAGACGCGGTGATGAACGACCGCGGCATTGCCATTGCCAAAATGATGTACGGGTTTTTGGTTGCGATGCAAAAAAACGCGGGCGGCGACGTATCCGTCGAAATTTGGATTGAAAATCCAGAAAATTGGCACACGCCAGAGTCGCGTGGTGTTTTGCCAGACATTTTTGCCACCGAATGCTATCTTGCGGGTGAAAAAGCTTTTCGCGAGTCGCCAGATACGGAGCAGAAGGTGCGCGATCTCGTGGTGCGTTGGGAATCGCACGATAAAAAAGTTTGGCAACTTTGGAAACATGTTTTGTCTTTTTCATATGCTGGTATCGAACGTACGCTCGCGCGCCTCGGTGGCCGTGAGTTCGACAAAATTTGGTACGAAAGTGAACATTATGAAGAAGGCAAAAAGTGGGTTGAGAAAGGTATCGCGGCGGGAATTTTTAAAAAGCTCGAAGATGGTGCGGTGGTGAGCGATTTATCTGCGTACAATCTCGCTGACACAATTCTTCTCAAAAAAGACGGCACGTCGCTCTACATCACGCAAGATCTCGCCCTCACCGCGCTCAAGAAAAAACAATACAAAGCCGACAAGCTCGTGTGGGTCGTCGGCCCGGAGCAATCGCTCGCCTTTCGCCAACTTTTTGCCATTTGCGAACAGCTCGGCATTGGCAAGCGCGAAGATTTTACGCACGTGCCATATGGTTACGTTGGCCTCAAAGACGACGACGGCAATTTCAAAAAAATGTCTTCGCGCGAGGGGACTGTGGTGCTCATTGATGACGTGATAGACGCAGCTCGTGAAAAAATTTCGGCAATTGCAGTGGGCGGCGCGGGTGATGAATCTGTTGCGGCCAAAAATTTGCCCGCCGAAACTGCAGAAAAACTCGCACTAGCGGCAGTAAAATTCAGCATTTTAAAATCTGATCGCAATCAAGAAATTTCTTTTGATGTAAAACAATCTGTAGAAATAAATGGCGATTCGGGTGTGTACGTGCTTTATACTTATGCGCGTATGAAATCGCTTTTGAGAAAGGCAGGGAATTCTCGTGGCGAAAGCGGCGCGAACGGCGCAAAAATTGCCGCCGAAAATATTTTTCAAAACGAAAAGGCGAAAGATATCGCGCGTCTCGTTACTTTTTTTCCAAGCGTCGTCGCTCGTTCAGCTGAAACGATGTCTGCCCACCATGTCGCTCAATCCCTTCTTGCCATCTGTGGCGCTTTTAATGCGTGGTATGCAAACGACACTATTTTAGACGGCGGCGAAAATCAGTCGGCGAAGCTCGCGCTCGTTGCGGCTGTGGCACAAACTCTCGAAAATGGGTTGGCGATTTTGGGTGTTTCGACGGTGGAGGAGATTTAGATTGACTTTATTTACATAACGTGTTAGGGTGCAAGCAGTCAGAACAAGGTCGCAAACCCAGCCTCTTTTGGGGCGAAAGGAGAAGTAAGTGAAACTGCACGATTTTATCGGAAAGCACGTCTCCGTGAGCATTCTCTCGTGCGATGAAGAGGGTGAAGTTGTTCAGGGGGTTATCCAGGGTATTCTTTCTGGAGTCGAGGGTACTATGATTTATTTTGATGTCATTCGGGACATCTCGAATGAAGAAGAAAAGAAAAATGTTTGGCTCAACACTTCTTCCTTGTTTTTTAACGGGATGACTCTCGTGGACTGAGTGTGATGCCGACGCGAAGCCCGCCCCAACAACGAGAAAGGCTCGTCACGGGACGGGTTTTTCTTTTGCAGGCAGTCATTTTTTCATGTAAACTTAGCTCTAAATCCCGGGCATTAAAGCCGCCAAAATGAAAGACAAATTCTTCATCACAACACCCATATACTATGTAAACGATCGGCCGCACATTGGCCATGCGTACACCACAGTTGTCGCGGATACATTCGCGCGTTTTTATCGTGCCAAACTCGGCGCAGAAAATGTTTTTTTTCTCACCGGTACAGATGAACACGGCACAAAAGTTGCCGAGTCGGCCGCGAAGAAAGGTCTCGAGCCACAAGCTTTTGCCGACGAAGTTTCAGCTGAATACAAAAATGTTTGGGCCACGCTCGGCGTGAGTTACGACGAATTTTTTCGCACAACAGACCCGCGCCACGAAGCTATTGTGGGCGAATTTCTCACCAATCTCTACGACCGAGGCTTCATTTACAAAGGCACATATAAGGGTTGGTACTGCGTGGGTTGCGAAAAATATCTTTCTTTTGAAGAAATAAAAGACGGCGCGTGTATTCAACATCCAAAAACGCCGCTCATCGAACAAGAAGAAGAAAATTATTTTTTCAAACTCGGCGATTTCTCCAAAAAAGTTTTAGCGGAGATCGAAAAAGACGACGAAGGCGCGGCCGCCGATTTCAAAGTCGGACCTGCCGAGCGTCGCAATGAAATCCTTGGCAAAATTCGCCAGGGTGTGAACGATGTCTCCGTTTCTCGCCCTGGCGTTTCGTGGGGTATTCCATTGCCGTGGGACAAAAATCATACTGTATATGTCTGGGTTGACGCACTCATCAACTATTATTCAGCCACGAAAATTTTCACCGATAAAAATGGCAGCGGCGACGGTAAAAGCCGCGAAAGATTTTGGCCTGCAGATCTGCACATCGTCGGTAAAGATATTTTGTGGTTTCATTCGCTTGTCTGGCCCGGTCTTTTGCTCGCAAGCGACTTGGCTCTGCCGCGAAGCGTCTTTGCTCACGGTTTTTTTACTGTCGACGGCCAAAAAATGTCGAAGTCGCTCGGTAATGTCATCGATCCGCTCGCACTTGTCGCTGAATACGGCGTCGACGCTACCCGCTATCTTCTCATTTCCGCCTTCACTTTCGGCAGCGACGGCGATATTTCTTTAGAAAAATTTAAAGAAAAATTTAACGCCGATTTGGCCAACGGTCTCGGCAACCTCGTCGCTCGCGTCGCCAAACTCGCCGAAAAACTCGACAAAAATCCGGTGGAAATTAATTCCGCCGCAAATTTTCTCCCAGAAGTCGAAAAAGCTTTCGAAGAAAACCGCCCAGACAAAGCTCTCGACTCTATTTTCAGCCGCGTCAAAACTCTCGATCAAAAAATCGCCGAACAAACACCGTGGACGAAAGAAGGGGAAGAGCTCACTGCGCTTTTGAAGTCGTACATGGAAGAGCTTCTAATCATCGGCGCCAACCTCTCACCATTTTTGCCCGCCACTTCAGCAAAAATTCTCGAAATTTTCACCGCCGAAAAAATTACTAAGCCGGAGGCGCTGTTTTTGAGGAAATAAGATTGCTTAATGTGGTGCTATGAATAAAATGCAAATACCTAAAACAAAAATTGGTGACGATGTTGAAGAAATTCACGGAATAAAAATCTCCGATCCTTATCGATGGCTTGAGAATTCGAGTGATCTAGAGGTTCGCGAATGGACAGAAGAGCAAAATAAATACACAGATTCGTTGCGAGGTGATATTTTTAAAAATTTCTCTGATGAAATTGTTAAAAATTTCAAATTTGTCAGTTTCTTTAATCCACACTTAGTCCGAGGGGTTTATTTCTATAAAGAACGCCAGCCTGACGAAAATCAGTTTGTTTTGTATATGAAAAAAGGCCTGTCTGGCAATCCAACAAAACTTATCGATCCAAATATTTTAGAAAAAGGCGGAATAGCAAGTCTCGATTTCTGGAGTCCGTCAAAAACAGGAAATTATCTTGCATACGGTATATCTAAGGGAGGAGATGAAATGGCTACTTTGTATGTAAAAGATTTGAAGACCGGTAAGGATTTACCAGACACTATTCCACGCTGTCGTCACTCAAGCGTAATATGGACACCTGACGATTCTGCTTTTTTCTATACACGAAATCCTGATCCGGGCTCTGTACCTGCAAATGAGGAGCATATGCACACTAAGATATTTCATCATATTCTTGGAACTGATCCTAAGGACGATGAGTTAATTTTCGGTCAAAACAGGCCAAAAGATGACATGATTAGTCTTTCGCACTCTATTGATGGGCGATATATCGGCATACACGTGTTTAATAGTTGGACAAAAAACGATGTTTATATTTATGATACTCAAGAAAAAAATACCCGCACTCTTTTTGTTGGTCTCGAAGCCGAGTTTTCCGTTAGATTTTTAGCAGATAAGGTTTTGGTCAATACAAATTATAAGGCAAATAATTATCGAGTACTTTCCGCTCCTATAAATGATTTTTTCAAACCCATAGATGAATGGCAAGAATTTATTGCAGAGAAACCTTTTGTGCTTCGAAATATATCAGTTACAAAAAGTAAGATTTTGGTCGAATACCTTGTTAATGTTTGTCCTGAAGTTTTTATTTTTAATTACTCAGGTGAAGAGATTAGTAGAATTCCTTTGCCAAAATATTCAAGTATTTCTGGTATCTCGGCGTCTAGGGAGGAAGAAGAATTTTTCTACAGCATAGAATCTTTTACTTTTCCTAAAATAATATATCGGTTTGATCCTGAGACAAACGAGTATTCCGACTTTAAAAAAACTGATAATCCTATAAACCCAGAAGATTATGATGTGAGGCAGGAATGGTGTACTTCAAAAGACGGTACAAAAGTGCCAATGTTCGTATTTCACAAAAAGAATGTCGTTCTGGATGGTAAAAATCCCACAATCTTGTATGGCTATGGCGGTTTTGGTAGCAATCAGGAACCCTCTTTTTTTAGAAATTATGTTCCGTGGTTGGAGCGGGGTGGAATATTTGTGGTAGCTAATATTAGAGGTGGCGGCGAGTTTGGTGATGTGTGGCACAAAAGTGGAATTAAAGAAAAAAAGCAAAATTCTTTCGATGATTTTATTTCAGCCGCTGAATATTTAATTTCTAAAAAATATACAGATGCAGCACGTCTAGGTATTCTTGGAGCGAGCAATGGCGGTTTGCTAGTTGCCGCTGTTGCTACACAAAGACCAGAGTTGTTTAAGGCTGTTTGTTCCCGTGTGCCACTTACTGATATGGTGCGTTTTCCAAAATTTGGCATGGCCGCTCGTTGGGTTCATGAGTATGGTGATCCCGCCGTAAAAGAAGATTTAGAGCGCATCCTAAAATGGAGTCCATACCACAATGTGAAAGAGGGCGTTAAATATCCAAATTTTTTGTTTACTACAGCAGAGAAAGACACTCGAGTTAGCCCAATGCACGCCAAAAAAATGACCGCTAAATTACAATCTGTGGATTCCGGAGATTCCGGCAGTATGTGCTTGTTGTTTACCGAATCTGATGCCGGACACGGACCAGGAAAGCCAATTGTTAAGGTGGTTGAAAGTCAGGCCCTGGTACTATCATTTTTCTGGGTGTCTTTTTTTGGTTGAGGGCTTATCCCCACAGAGCTGTTGTCAATAATTAATAACAGCTTAGAATTTAGAGCAGAAGTGTTTGGATAAACTCGCAATTTCGCGGGAGTTCAAATACCTAAAATGAAAGGTTGTGTCCGATAGGATACGACAAAGCTGACGCGGCAAAAGATACAGGTTCTTCCGTCCGAGAAGTCTCAGAGGCCCACCACGACGCCCGTGATCATTCTGGGGCGCGCGAAGGAAGGGATTCCGAACACTTCCAGTCTGCTCCATCGTGGGCAGAAAGGGAGACCTCTTCGGGGTCACGCTTGTTCCCGAGCCGTACCGATTCGAAAGACGAGACTCCTTGCTAGTTCTGTGACGAGCCGTCTCACTCTCAGTTTTTTAGCGGATGGTGATACAATTCATCATCCGCTTTTCGTCCTTGTTAATCTCGCTCTACTAGCCTTATAATGGTGGGGAATATTTTAATTATGACCAAAAATAAGGATGAAAAATTAAAAGTCGGGGTTTTATATGAAATCGAATACCAAGACGCCTCCTACACTTTTTTCGACATAGAAAAGGAGAATATTTTGCCCCCAAGTCCTATAATATCCATCGGCAAATTAAGAGGGATAAATCAGAATTTTATTGATATTGGTCTAAAATGGTCGGCTGACGACAATAAATTTTTCGAAGGAATCGTAATTCCAATAAAATCAATCGTTTCTTTTAAGAAATTAAACTAATTTTGTGAATAAACAAAATACAAAAATTGGAGTTTATTGGGATGATCCGCGTTTTTACAGTGACAACTTTTTACACAGCCCGACAAAAGCTTATACGGAAGGCCTGATCTATAAAGAAACCAAAAAATTTCTGATTGTTAAAGATCCAACAACTATTGTTATTTCCGGCGGTAAAGTTAGGAATCACCCAAGTGATAAGACGCCACTTTTTTACTTCATTCCACACTCTCTGATAAGTCAGGTTGTAATTTATGATAAATAAAAAGCACATAGAATTTATTCGTTGGAAGAATAAGGGTGACAGATCAACGTCTTTCATTTGTGGAGTTCCTGTAAAGGAGGACAAAAATTTCGTCTGCATGTCTTCTGCGTTTGGCGATGGCAATAGTCAAACTAAAATTAAGATTAAGTCGATTCTAGAGCGTAAGTCGACACTGTCTATGCCGATCGAATTAATTTGCTGGTCTGTAGAAAATAAGCAAAAACTGATAGCTGGCTTTGTTATACAAGAGCAGCACGAATTCATAGAAATTGCTTCAACGCTAGGCTCGCGCGGGTTTTGTGATGTGGCCAAAATACAAAATGAATCTATCGTTTATAGAAAAAGATTGAGTACAACAAGAAAGAAATTACAGGATTGAATCAAGTAAAACAATGACACGAGAAGAAATACTGTCTTTAGCAAAAAAGATTATAGATGCCTATGATAACGACCCCAAAGAGGCTATTCGGTTGTATGGCGACTCTAACAACCCCTTTATTTCTCTAGAATGGGGTAAATTTGCAGATACAGACGAGCCCCTATTTGATCTTATTTTGAATATTGGGTCTCTGCTGAATGGCGGAATTTCTTTGGAGTGGGTTAAGGATATTTACGACACTGCTTTAAAAAATTAAGTTATGCGCACCACCCCAAACCCACAAAAAAATATTGAGACCATCCGCCAAATTCTCGAAGATGAAATTCGGGGCGATATTTCGTCTGCGTTGGAAAAGATGGCGGACGATTATTCTATGACCTGGGTTTATAAAAGAAAAGATGGAACATTGTTTCCAGAAATTACTTCGGAGCAAGTTCGCTCCGCGATGAAAGATGTTTACGTCATCAAGAACCGTGAATATAAAATTCACCACATAATCGCTGAAAATGATGTCGTAATGGCCGAACTAGTTGAGAGTTATCCCGATCCAGAAAAGTCGGGCGTCATGTATCGCACGCCGATGGTGATTGTCTGGGAATTTGAAAATAGCAAAATTCGCCGAGGAAGGCATTATTGCGACCCACAACTCTCATATTTGAACTTGAGCGAGGAAGAAATCGGAGGCATTTATAAATAACCAAACCCATGCTATCCTCTATTAAATGAAAACCGCAGTCCCGACAAATAAAGTTTTTGAACATGCCGGCTCGAGCATAATGGTGCGTGGCTTTGTGCAGGCTATTCGTGTTCAGTCGAAGATCATTTTCGTCATCGTGCGCGACATTAATGGCTTGGTGCAAATAATTGTGTCTAAAGACGGCGCGACTGATGCAAACGCCGCGGCCAGCGCAGGCGAAAACGCCCTTTTCGAAATCGCCAAAAATCTTTCTGTTGAGTCGGTGGTGGCTGTGTCGGGCAAGGTGAAAAAAGCCGAGCAAGCACCTGGTGGGGCAGAGATCGATGCCGAGCAAATAGAAGTTTTGTCTGCGGCTGCGCCAGAGTTGCCGATTCCGGTCGTGACAAAAAAGGGTGGGGAAGAGACGGAAGCGCCAACTCGTTTCGATTTTCGTTGGATCGATTTGCGCAAGCCTGAGAAGGCGCTCATTTTTAAAGTGTGGACAGAACTGGAGCGAGGGTTTAGAGAGTTTTGGCACAAAAATAATTTCATTCAGCTTTATACGCCGTCTTTTATGAACACTGCATCAGAGACCGGCGCTTCGGTTTTCAAGGTCAAATATTTCGACGGCGTCGCATATCTCGCCCAATCGCCGCAATTTTACAAACAAATGGGCATCGCTTCCGGCCTCGAACGCGTTTTTATCGTTGGCCCCGTTTTCCGCGCTGAGGAATCTTTCACCACTCGCCATCTCACCGAATTTACCGGTTGGGACTTTGAGGTGGGCTACATCGAATCGCATCACGATCTCATGGACTTGGAAGAGGGGATGATTATTTCTGGTTTTGAGACTGTCAAAAAAGCATTTGAAAATTTGCCCGCTTCAGCCGGTGCCGCGCAAATTTCGTCGCTCGAAATTCCAAAACAACCGTTCCCGCGCATTCCAATCGTTGAAGCGAAAAAAATTCTTGCTGAAAAAGGCGTGCCTTCCGACGAAGAACACGATCTCTCACCAGAAGAAGAGCGCGCTATTTCTGAACATGTAAAACAAACTCACGGCCACGATTTCGTTTTCATCACCGATTATCACAAATCAAAAAGCGCTTTCTATCATATGCGTCACCCCGCCGAAGGTGAACCTAGCGACGGCCATGGTAGCGACCGCTCAAAACGCGCCGATCTTTTGTATCGCGGCATCGAAATCACCACTCTCGCTCAACGCGAACACCGCATCGACATTCTCGAAAAACAAGCCATCGAAAAAAGCATGGACCTCAAACCGCTCGAAGACTACCTCAACTTCTTCCGTTACGGCTGTCCTCCCCACGGCGGCGGCGGCATCGGCCCCGGTCGTCTCGTCATGCGCATCCTCGGTCTCTCCAACGTCCGCGAGGCTACTTATTTACCGAGAGATGTTAAGAGGTTGAGGCCTTAGGTTTGTTAGTTTGTCGCGGTTTTTCCAGAGTTTATAAAAACGATTGTATCTTCGGGTTTGAATTTATGTTTATCGATAGCCGCAAAAACTGTGCTTGATGATGGTTCGCAGTCAACTACATTTTTAAATTTGTTATACGTGTCTTTCGCTTCTTCTTCCGTTAGTCTGTATATGAAGTGGCCTAACTTTTGGTAATTTTCAAGAGCGCGGGAGTATGGCGTCCATGGCGTTGATAGTTTGTCTGCAAAGCTATGAGTCGTGTTCTGTACTCCAATGCCTATGATCTTTGTTTTTAAACCCCGCCTTTCAACACCCTCGACAATACCAAGAAAGATGCCACCGCTACCTACGGGCACTATTATAAAATTAGGCACGGTACTTTTTAATATTTCATCGACCACCGCTACATAATTTTCTTCATAACCATTTGTTACATCCCAGATAACCTCATCCTCTTTTTCTCTTGCGAAGGCGATAATTTCTTCTGGGCGTAGAATCTTGTGATCTAGATTTAGTTCTGTAACCTGGTGCGATACCGCTTCTAACAAATTTTTGACCTCATCCGGTAAATTTTTACTGACTATACAAACCACTTTTATTGGTGTGCCTTGAGCTAATTTAGCGAGACTGTACCCGTTGTTTCCTGAAGTTATCAGAACCAGCTTGTCAACTTTAAGTCTGTTTGCCTCCTTGATTATCTGGATGTTCCTCCTGTCCTTTATTGTTCCAAAGATATTTTTACTTTCATCCTTTATAAAAGTTTTTAACTTTTTTCTTTCATCAAATATTTTTATTTTAATAATCGGGGTGTCCATTTTTTTAAGAGCTTGTTTTTTTACTTAACCTCTTCGCCTCTTCCCAAGACAACTCGAAAACCTTTTTCAGTGCATCTGCGAGCTCGTGGCTCTCGATGATGAGTGCAAATTTTTCGACGAGGGACATGAATACAATTTTATTATCGTAGATGTTTATCTCCGGAGAAAACGCATATTTATCTTTTGGAACAAGATGTGCTTCACGGTCCTCTTCCGCGTTATGCTTTACTCGTTCACGGGCTTCTGGGGTGTCAGGAAAGATGGCTCTTATCTTAATGTTTTTTGAAGCTCTACGCTCGTAATATTCTGGAAAATAATCGGTTAGTGCTGTGTGCATATTTTCAATTGATGCATAGGCGCGGACGGTCTCTTTTGAAGTAAGTGTGTCTTCGTACGCAGTTTTTATACCCTCAACCCCTTCTAAAAATTGAACCTTTGGTTTTGGTCCGACTCCCACATACATTGATTTCAGTTCTGGTAGAAGTATGTGGCTAATTCCAACAAGTTCAGTATATTTTTTTACTGATTCTTCAGCTAATTGGACTATTCTTTCTGGTGGAGCGGGGGTGTAAAGTCTTATACTTTTTCTCTCTGAAATACTCACAAGTCCTTGTTTTGCCAATGATTCAAGTAGCACATAAGCAGTACTTCTGTTAATGCCTGTTTTTTTTGATACATCACTTACCAACGATGTTCCTAATTCCAATAGACATAGATAAACTCGAGCTTCTTTGTTAGATAAACCAAATTTTTCTAGCCTTTCTATTAGCATAAAAGATTGTTATTAATTCCTGACAACACTAATATTTTTTGCTATATTTTGCAAGTCTTTTTCTGTGCTGTCTAATATAATCAATCAATTTCGGGTGTTCAAAAAAATAGCCCCGAGTCTTTAGAAAGTGTACAATTAAATTATGATTTGGCTTCTGGCTGGCATAATTCCGCCGATTTTGTGGGCTACCGTCAACCACGTTGATAAATTTTTGTTATCCAAGAGTAAGCATGAATCTTCAGTGAATGTGCTAATGGTTTATTCCACTTGGTTTTCCGTCGTCCTTCTTCCGATTCTATTTTATTTTTCTTATGGCGAGATATTCCAGAGTGTACCTCAAGTCATTTTTCAGTTGATAGGTGGCGTACTTTTGACCTTATCCATCTATTTTTATTTGATGGCCTTGAATAAAGACGAGGCGTCGATTGTTGTCCCATTGTTTTTGTTGGTACCTATTTTTAGTCTTCTGTTCTCCTACCTTGTTTTGGGGGAAATTTTGACTTTAAAACAGATAATATCTTGCGCTTTGATTTTGGTCGGCGCACTCGTTTTGTCCCTTGAGTTTAGCGAAGAGAGAAAGCTGGGCATAAAACACGGCGTTCTTATTTTTATGATTTTTTCTACCATGTTTCAAGCGGCTCAAGAAACACTCTTCAAGTTTGTAACTATAGAAAATTCTTTTGTCGCATCTGTGTTTTGGCTTCATGTCGGAATTATTTTGTGTGGGTTGTTTCTGGTTGTCATGAAAAAAGGTCTTTATTCTGAGTTCTTGGATTCTATTAGAATCAATGGCAAAACAATGTTTGGTGTAAACTTTGTATCTGAAGGTATGTCTGCTGTTGCTTACATGGTTCGAGATTATGCAACACTCCTCGCTCCTCTTGCTGTCATTGCGACCCTAAATGGTTATCAACCAGCATTTGTTTTTGTTCTGGGAATATTTTTAACCCTAATGTTCCCAAAATTTGTTAAAGAAAAAATAAGGTACACTCATCTCATACACAAATCTTTGGCTATCGCCGTAATGATCCTAGGTACCGTGTTGGTATCTCAAACCATACGATTATAATTGCATGATTACGATATTTGTTGTAGTATCTAAGTGCTAGGGAAATGGAAACATCAAATAAAATCTTCCTTTGGTTAGTCGCTCTATCTGTTGTGGTCGTGATTTTGTCAACCGCGTACAAGTTTACATTGCAGAAAAACTATGATTTTGTCGTAGAGGCTTCGTGTGATCCGACTAGCGAAGTGTGTTTTTATCGTGATTGCAATGAGGAGGAGTGTCCGCCAAACGGACTAGAGTATTACAAAACAATGTTGGTTTCTGCTGCTGATTTTTCTAAGTGTTCTGATAATTCCTGCACAATCCAATGTACGGAGAACAAAATCTCTTGCCAAGAGGTGGTTTGTGGCGAATCAGAAAATGACACTTGTTTTTCTAATCCAACACAATAGCAATGCGAAAGATCTACCTTCTTTTTTATTTTTTATAAACCGCAATGGACGGAGAAAAAAACATCCATGATATTTTAGAAAACAGAGAGCTTTTTGAAAAGTTTGTTTATACTCCCCTCGACGAAGCGATTGAGGAACTTAAACTACGCAGGAATGATTCGGCGCTTTCGAAAAAAATTAGTGAAATTATAAAAGGAAAGATTCCAAAACCTGTTGTTAACGGACCCGTTTCTGTATTATTCAGACAGGTCGCTACTCCAAACTACGAAACAAGGCGATTTGTAAGTATTGTAAAAAAAATAGAGGGTATGGGTATTGTTTTTTGGGAATATTATCAAGACAAGTTTACTTCAAATAATGAATGGAAACATTCTCTTGGAAAGTTGAAATTTTACAATGGAATGGGTAAAAAACACGGGATGAAGGTTGATCGAGTAAGTATAATCGATTTCAATAGCTTTGTGGGAAAGAAAATATCAGAAGTTAAAACACTGTGGAATCAATCCATCGTATCTTTTCATCACGATTTTTTTAAAAAAACTTATGGGAATATTGGTGGTGGTAAGTTTTACGATGCATCAAGCTGGTTTGCTTTTCAGGGATCGTCTGCTGAAAATTATTACACCCCGTTTCTTTCTTTGTTTATAAAAGACGGAATACTTTTTGAAAATTTCATGTTGGATACAAAAGAACTCTCCTTTACTAGGGATATTTTTCTACCGGCCTTTTTTGAGGTAATAAGACTAACTGGCAAAAAACCCCTTATTGTTGCTTTGGAACAACCAGATACAGAGACAAACGAATTTTGGTTGTGTCACCCAGGAAGTGGAAGGGGTTTTGTTGATAGAAAGTTAAAGCTAAACAGTCGAAAATTTAGCAACTTTTTTCATGGTAGTTTCTACCGTATTTTTAATCGCTAATCTCTTCTATTTTTTTTTCAAGATACCATTGAAAAAACCCCTTATATTTTTTCTGCAATTCCGGGTTTTTCCAGTCGTCCCAAGTTACGAAGTTCCTACAAGTTTTTGTTCCACAATTACATTTAAATCTATAGTCCTCATTTACATTTTTAGCTTTACTTAACACCATGCAATAATCGAAAGTTATCTGTTCTCCAGCGTCAATGTCTCTCATTGCTATAAGAAAAATTTGACCTCCAAAGCCTGAATTTGGTTCGCAACTGTGGTTTATGTAGTCTACTGGTTGAATTTCTGCTTTCTTTCTCACACCAATTACAAATTCCGACGATATTTGATGAGCGAAGTCATTCATCGGTGGAGCAAAGGTCGATTCTTCAGCAAAAGTAAAAACATAGCCTCCAAATATGACTATTATTGTATCTTTAGTTATTTTTTTGTTGGTGAATACTCCCTTACTTTTTTCGTCAATTTTTTTAACCACCAGATCAGGATGCATCCATGAGTGGTATATTTTCTGTTTGTTTCCTTGTTTCATTTTGTTGTTTTATAGTATAAAATTAGCTTCACCATGGATCTCAATACCTGTTTCGAGACTACCAATTATTATCACACAGTCGCTTATTATTCGCACATCGTTCCAATTTTTATAGCGTTATTTCTAAGTATTTATGCGATGTTTAAGACGGGGGCGTCGAAGCTCTCAATTGCCTTTTTTGGATTCACGCTAGGTTTTTCATTGTGGCTTTTTGGTAGCCTCGTTGATTGGGTATCTCCAGACTATTTCAGCGTTTATTTCACTTGGTCTTGGCTCGATTACATAAATGTCGTTTTCTTTGCTATGGGCGCTTACTTTTTCGGTGTTCTTGCTAGGGAGGACATATCTTGGGGGGAGAAAGTTATATTGCTAGCTGTTTGTGTGCCAGCGTTCGTAATAACCTTTAACGGTCAATCGGTGATAGGCTTTGTACAGCCTGTTTGCGAAGCGCTAGAGAACGAGAACCTGACTAACTACAAGCTTTTTGCAGAAATCATTTTTGTTTTAATGATGGTCTATTCTTTGTTTGTATCGTGGAAAAAATCTGATTCTGCTAAGAGAATTCGCTCAAGTGTTGTACTGGCTTCCATCCTTCTCTTCTTCGCCGTATTCTCCTCTACGGAATATATCGCCACCGTCACAGATTTCTACGAAATCAACCTCTATGGCCTCTTCGTTTTGCCGTTGTTCCTAATAGTAATGGTATTTGCGATTACCAATCTGCAAATTTTTAAAATTCGTTTTTTGGGTACACAGATTTTGGTTTATACACTCATCATTATGGTCGGTTCACAGTTTTTGTTCTTGGAGAGCGCAACTGACACCTTTTTGAATTCTATTACTCTCGTCGTATCGATCATATTTAGTTTACTTCTACTTCAAAACAGTAAGAAAGAGTTGGAGGCCAGAATAAAAATAGAACAATTGGCAGAAAACCTTCGCCTCGCCAACGAACAGCAGGCCGAAACCACCAGTTTCATCACGCATCAGATACGTGGCTCGTTTACCGATACGCTTGCGGGGCTCGGATCGTTGCAGGATGGTGATTTTGGTGAATTGTTGCCAGATGCTAAGAAAACTATTTCGGCTCTTTATGAAATTGAGAAAAAAGGTCGCGACGAGCTCGAAACATTTCTTCGAGCGCAGAGAATTGGCAGTGGTCGCGTCGAATATATTCGCAAGCTATTTGATTTGAAAGAATCAATTATAAAAATTGTGCAACAGACGCGCTCGAGAGCTGAAGCAAAGGGACTCAAATATAATTTTGTTGTTGAAGATGGTGATTATAAAATAAATGGTGACGAAGTCTATCTCAGTCAGGTTTTCATTAATCTAATTGATAACTCTATTCGCTACACACCACAGGGCAGTATCGATATTAGTTTGGCGCACGGGAAAAGCGCAGGTGTGGCTGGTGCGACTAGTAGGGGTGTCGCCGCGACCGCAGGCGCCGGTGCGAGCGAGACAATCACATTCTCTATAAAAGACACTGGTGTTGGCATAAACGAAGAGGATAAACGTCGCCTATTCACAAAATATGGCCACGGTAAAAATTCTCGCCGCATAAATACCGATAGCAATGGCCTCGGACTATTTATTGTTAAAAATATTGTCGATGTCCATGGTGGAAAAATTCGTGTTGAGTCGGAAGGGGAAGGTAAGGGCTCGGCGTTTTTCGTGGATTTGCCGGTGAAAAGTTAAACAATCTTAAACAAATCTTTATCCACTCTATGGCAAGCTTTTGCCATGAAAAAAATTAAAAAACGAGGCTTCACACTGATCGAAATTTTGATGGTTATGGGCATCATCGCGCTTTTGGCGGCAGTGGTCATTGTGGCGATAAATCCGGCGCGGCAGTTTGCGCAGGCGAGAAATTCGCAGAGGGTTAGCAACGTTAATTCGATTTTAAATGCTGTGGGGCAAAATATTGCCGATCATCGCGGTGTTTTTGAATGTGAAGCCGCCGGCGATTTACCAACTAGCGCGACAATCATTGCTTCCGAATTTTCCGGCGGGGAAGACGAATACGACCTCGCGTCGTGTATCACGCCGCTCTATCTGCCAGCTACGCCTTTCGATCCAAGTGCGCCAGACGCACATTTTACGAGTCTGTCCGATTACGATACTGGCTACACCATCTTTCAAGATCCAGACACTGGCCGCATAACGGTCACCGCGCCTTTTGCTCAAAATGCGGCTGAGTTGGGAGAGGAAATTTCGGCGACGAGGTAGGCGATTCTAGACTATTTTGGGCCGCATCTTGGGCCGTCTAGTATTCAATAGCTTGGCACCATTTGAATGGGTGTGAGGAAATTAA
>ERZ1292625.517-Hain-H41-01um-R1-517-length-58055-cov-7_pt1 | contig 58055 bp, 53 predicted proteins | sample MGYA00564400_ERZ1292625 | MGnify/ENA primary metagenome ERZ1292625 (study PRJEB36523, sample SAMEA6512639) | groundwater metagenome | collected 2019-01-08 | study: AquaDiva: Metagenomics assemblies of 32 groundwater samples | reverse complement strand
GGGTGCGGTCAGATTTCCTCGTCGGGATTGGTTTCAAAAAAGGTTCGAATTTTGTTCAATACACACCGCAGAAAAAACAGAATGAAAAATTATTCTGTTTTTTATTTTTGCGAATTTTTTAGGAAATTGCGAGTTATCCACAGTTTTTTTTAAAAAAAAAGTATATAATTAACAAAGAAGCAGGTTGCTAGAGAATTAACGAGATTGCTGGTCGACAACCCAACGTTAATTTTAAAAATAACAAGGGCGTAAACCCAAAAACAAATGGCTAAGAAAAAAGTTACGAAGAAGAAGGCTAAGAAGAGTAAGAGGAAATAGTCCTCTGAAACCGCCTCGAAAGGGGCGGTTTTTGCTACAATAAACCTTATGTGGAATGAAAATCGAAAAATAATAAAGACAATTAAGCGGGTAATGCCAGCCGTCGTTTCAATTGTCCTCTCTAAGAGCTTCGAAGAATTGAAAAAGGATATGCCGGCCTCAGCCAAAGGCAAGCCAAGCTCGTTCCAAATTCCGCCCGATAAAATAGACGCTCACGGCATGGTTCAGGTGGGCGGCGGTTCGGGATTCATTGTGGATAAAAAAGGAATAATTCTGACCAACAAGCATGTTATTGCCGAATCCGGCGTGAGCTACACCGTCTTTACCGATGATGATGAGGTTTATGAAGCGGAAGTGCTCGCCCGCGATCCGGTAAACGATGTTGCGATATTAAAAATTAATCCAAAAAAAAATCTGGCCGCAGTGAAACTCGGCGATTCCGAAAAAGCGGAGCTGGGTCAGACGGTACTCGCAATCGGGAACGCGCTCGGACTTTTTAAAAATACGGTTTCTATGGGAATAGTTTCTGGATTGTCGCGCTCGGTGCGGGCCAAATCCGATGAGAATGCCCCGCTTCAGGAACTTCGGGGGCTTATTCAAACGGATGCAGCCATCAATCCGGGTAATTCCGGCGGTCCGCTCGTGGATATTTGCGGCCGGGCAATCGGCATCAATGCCGCGGTTGTCGTCGGCGCCCAGAATATAAATTTCGCGATTCCCATCAAAGCGGCGGAACGCGATTTAGAGGATTTGAAAAAGTACGGCCGTATCCGCCGGCCGCTTCTTGGTCTCCGCTATCTTATCTTAAACCATGATTTGAGCGAAAAGATGGGCTTGCCTGTGGATTATGGCGCTTACATTATTCGAGAACACTCGGGGGAAACCGCCGTCATTCCGAAAAGCCCGGCCGACAAGGCCGGTATTTTGGAACAAGATATTGTTCTTGAATGGAACGGCCAGAAGATATCGCCCGAAAGCGCCCTTCAGGACTTTTTGGAAAATTGCGAGGTTGGAGAAGAAATTTCGCTAAAAATCCTCCGCGCCGGTAAGGAACGGGATATAAAAGTGCTTCTTACCGAAAGAAAATAAGCTAATAGACGTATTCGTCTACCAAAAACCCGTCTTTATCGAGTAAGAGCAGCCGGTCGTGGCCAGAATCGAAATTCATCGCGGATTGAATCCAAACCCGCCATTCTTTAGCGAAGAAATTAATGTCATTTCGATGGCGGTTATAACAGCTTTGGTAATTGGTTCTTCCTGTCAAAATACTCCGACATTGGCTTTCATCGGGCTTGGGAACGGAATTTATCTGGTCCGAAGTCGGAACGCCGCAACTCCGAACAGAAGTGATGAGGTTTTGACAGGTTCCGGAAAAATTGATTATCTCCGATTTATCGTATATTGCCGGACAATTCTCCGGTAACTCCGGAATGAATTTCGCGGTATTGTTCAGATATCCCGTACATTCGTTCAATTTTAAACCGACGCCAATAGGACTATAGTTGCTGTAAAAACTAACTGTCTCGCTTTTATTCAAAAGAAGATTGTTCTCTGACACTAGACCCGACGGAATATAGTCGCCAACAGCTCCGGGAATCAGAATTCTTACATTTCGATTCCCTTCAACACTCCACCCACGAATATCTATTGATGCGGCTATTGATGCGGCCGATCGCATATCAAGTCTGCTTGGATTTATTGAGTTACCCAAAGAGAATGAGGTCAGTTCCACCTGTCCGTAATAGAGGGAGAGCTGACCGAGATCGAAACCGACAGGCGGTATAATAACCGGTTTCGGCGGCTGATTCGAAGGAGAAACGGAAATCGGCTTATCCCCGTTCGCATAATTTTTTCCGCCGACGCCAACCGAAACATTCACGGTCGTCGTCGTTATTCTCAAACCCGAAGGAAGTTTGAATATGGCGGACAAATTTTCGAATTTCACTCCGCCTTTCAATCCGGTGAAAGCGCCATGAAGGGCGACTGCCATAATAATGATAACGATAAGCCAGAATATTTTTCCCATCAATCTAATGGTAGTTTAAATCACGAAATTTATTAAGCGATTAGGTACAAAAATCGTTTTCTTGGGTTTTTGGCCGGCAATGGAATTATTGACATTCTCGTTTCCGAAAGCCGCTTTTTCGGCGTCTCTTTGAGAAGCGCCTCGGGGCATTTTAATCGTTGCCCGCAATTTTCCATTGACCTGAATCACGAGATCAAAATCTTCTTCTTTTAAAAATTTGGAATTGGCTATCGGCCAAGATGATTTATGGATCGATGTTTTTTTACCCAACTCGGACCAAAGCTCCTCCGTTATATGGGGCGCGAAAGGAGCAAGAAGCTTCAAAAATACTTCTTTATTTTCTTTGTCGACGCCTTTCTTTTCAAATTCGTTCAGAAAAATCATTAAAGCGCTAATGGCGGTATTATAATGGAGCGATTCGATATCATTTGTTATCTTTTTTATCGTGCGGTGCGTAAGGCGAAGAGTCTCCTCGCTCGCCTTGTTCGATTTTTTAATTTCTTTCACACACAAATTCCAGACCCGATCCAAAAAACGAACGATGCCGAGAACCGCTTCATCTCGGAAGTCTCCGCCTTGCTCGAAGGGCGCGAGAAACATCAGATACATTCTCAAAGAATCGGCGCCAAAATTCTTGATATACTCGTCCGGATTTATCACATTCCCTTTGGATTTAGACATCTTCGCCCCTTCTTTTATGAGAAGTCCGTGCGCGCGAAATTTCGGGAAGGGCTCTTCAAAATGAAGTTTGCCGGCCTCATGGAGAGTCATAGCGACGAAACGCACATAGAGAAGATGGAGAACGGAATGCTCCGCTCCGCCGGTGTATAAATTAACCGGAAACCATTTTTTCGTTATTTCGGGATTCCAAGCTTTATTTTTTTCTTTCACGCTCGGGTAACGAAGATAGTACCAGGCCGAATCCAGAAAAGTATCCGAAACGTCGGTTTCCCGGCGCGCCTTGCCTCCGCAATGCGGGCATTTTGTTTCGTAAAATTTTTTGACCGAAGCGAGCGGCGATTCTCCCTTGCCCTGCGGACGGAAATCTTTAACGTAGGGAAGTTTTACCGGCAGATCTTTCTCGGGTACGGCGTACCAGCCGGGCATTTCTTTTTGCTCGCCTTCATTTTTCGAAGCGCAGACTCCGCAATAAATCATCGGTATCGGCGCGCCCCAATAACGCTGGCGGGAAATCAGCCAATCACGGAGACGATATTGAATTTTTCTTTCTCCACCCGCGAGCTTCGTAATTTCCCATCCGGCTTTTTCCGAATCCATGCCGTTGAATTTGCCGGAATTGATTAGTCTTCCGCCGGATATCACTTCAATAATCGGCAAGTTGAATTTTTTAGCGAAAGCAAAATCGCGTTCGTCGTGCGCCGGCACGGCCATAATGGCGCCCGTGCCGTAAGAAGAGAGTACGTAATCCGCGACAAACACCGGGATTTTTTCATTATTTGCCGGATTTACCGCTTTGATGCCTTTTAGCTCCACGCCGGTCTTTTCTCTACCTTCTTCTATTCTTTCCATTTCGGACTTATGAGCTGCATTTTTGATGTATTTTTCTACATCGTCATAATTTGAAATTTGAAATTTGAAATTTGAAATTAACGGGTGCTCCGGCGCCAAAACCATATAAGTCGCGCCGAAAAGCGTATCGGGCCGGGTTGTAAATACTTTGATTGAGAATTGAGAATTGAGAATTGAGAATTTCAACTCTGCCCCCTCGGATCTTCCGATCCAATTCCTTTGCGCAATTTTTACCTTCTCCGACCAGTCGATTTTTTCCAGATTACCCAGGAGCTTCTCCGCATATTTGGTAATCCTGAAAAACCATTGTTCCATGTCCTTTTTAACGACTATCGAAGAGCATCGCTCGCATTTGCCGGCAATCACCTGTTCATCGGCAAGCACGGTCTTGCATGACGGGCACCAATTCACAAATTGTTTTTTGCGATAAGCCAAACCGCGCCGCCACATCTCCGTGAAAACCCATTGGGTCCATTTATAATAATTGGGATCATAGGTTTCTACCCGTTCATCCCAGGCAAAACCGTTTCCGATTGCCTCCAGTTGCTTATAAAACCGCTTCTCGGATATTTTCGCTTGATCCATCGGATGCGCGCCGATCTTCAACGCGTAGTTCTCCGAATGGATTCCGAAGCCGTCCAGCCCGATCGGCTCGAAAACATCATAACCCTCCATCCGCTTCTTTCGGCCGTAGATATCCGCGCCCGTAAAAGCGTACATATTCCCGACATGCAATCCCTCGGCTGAAGGGTATGGGAACATCATCAGATTATAGAATGGTTTCTTGGCTTTTTTTAAATTCGGTTCGTAGGTGCCCGATTCCTTCCAGACCCTTTGCCAATATTGCTCTATTTTATTGAAATTATATTTTTTCATCCCGTCAGAGACAGGATGCGCTCCTGCCTGCGCAGGCAGGTAATAAGCGCATCCGTTTGTTATGCAAACTTATATTTAATTCTTCGACTTGGTTGTAATTGTTTCTTTTCATATATTCACCTTGAACGTCTCTAACGGGATTCATCGGGTTAGCTTAAGATTAAAGCACTCCGAGGTATTTTTCAAAATTTGGCTTGCCATTGCTTCGATTGACAGCAATTTTATCTCCGCAAGTTTTTTAATCGTCTCCACCACATAGGCCGGCTCATTGCGCTTACCGCGATAAGGCACGGGCGCGACATAGGGCGCATCTGTCTCGCTCAATATCCTGTTTATCGGGATTAATTTGATCACTTCATCATAATCTCGAACGAAAGTGATAACACCGCCGAAAGTGAAATAAAAACCCAACTCCAGAAGCTTCTCGGCTTCGTTTTCCGTGCCGGTAAAAAAATGAATAATACCCGGATTAGAACCTAGAAGCCGGAATCTAAAATCTAGAATACTTATTAAATCCGGAAAAGCGTTGCGACAATGAATCATTAGGGGCTTATTAACTTCATGAGCCAATTTTATTTGTTCTTCAAACGCCCATTTCTGTTTTTCCTTAATTCCTAATTCATTATCTGCGATTCTAAAGTAGTCCAACCCGCATTCGCCAATCGCAACTACTTTCGAGTCCAGTGCCAATTTCTTGTAGTACCCGTAATCAAATACCTCGCCTCGGCTCGTGAATTCCTTGGCCGCTTCGCCTCCGCCAAGTTCGTTCACGTCGTGAAAAGATTTGTCCGTATGCACGGGATGCAGACCGATAGCGGCGAAGACCGGCTCACTCGCGAATTCCAGGGCGATTTCCACAGCCCGCAAAGAAGTGTCTTTCTGTGTGCCGACATTCACCATTCCCACGCCGGCGGAAAGCGCGCGGTTCACGACTTCCTTATAATCCTCTTTGAATGCAGAGAGATTGGCATGCGTATGGGCGTCGAAAAACTTGAGCATAATTTTTTATTATATGTGGATCTTAAGAAAAGCGCGGAAACAAAATCGCGCTTTTTTTATTCGCAAGCACGGCTTTTTTTATCTTCGCGCCCGTATCGGGCATAAAAGGCTCAAGCAAACGGGCGATGAAATACAGTTCCTCCGCGAGTTCGGCAATAATCTTTTTGCCGGCCTCCGGATCGGTTTTCACCAGCCGGAATGGTTCCTTCTCATTTATCTTCTGGTCCATGGCCCGCGCACGCGCTAAAATATAGCCCGTCGCCCGGTTGAATTCGAATTTTCCCATCGCTTCTCTGTATTCAGGGGGCAATTCCGCGGCCTCCGGCCGAACGGCCTTCTCGAGATTATCCTCGGCCAGCTTCATCACGCGGGCGGCCAAGTTTCCGATGCCGTTCGCCAAATTGGCATTGTAGGCTTCTTTGAATCTATCCCAAAAAAAATCACTGTCTTCAAACGGGCTCATGTTATGTGCCAGAAAAAATCGGAGCGCATCCGTTCCGTATTTTTCCACGATTTCAAACGGATTCACCACATTCCCCAAACTCTTGCTCATCTTCTGCCCGTCGCTTGTGATAAAACCATGGATGATTATCTGCCGGGAAGGTGGCAAGCCGGCGGATAGGAGCATCGCCTGCCACATTGCGGACTGCTGGCGCAGATTGTCCTTGCCGGCAATCTGGAGCGCGTTCGGTTTTTCTTTCGTACCCCAAAAATCACCGAATTTTTTATCGTCTTCGGGCCAGCCCAAGGTCGAAATATAATTCGTCAAGGCATCGAACCAAACATACATTATTTGCATATCGTCTCCGGGCACCGGCACGCCCCACGGCATCTTGCTTTTTAGGCGCGAAACGCTGAAATCTTGAAGCCCGCTCGCAACGAAGTTTCTTATTTCAGTCAGTCGATGGGCCGGTACCACAAAATCCGGATATTTTTCGTAAAGTTCCAAAAGCGGTTTTTGATATTTCGAAAAACGGAAGAAGTAATTTTCCTCGTCGATAAGTTCCAATTCAAGATTGGGATGAATCGGACACTTGCCGTCCGCAAGCTCGGAATCGGTTTTTTCGAGTTCGCAGCCGACGCAATATTTCACCCGGTAATTCTTTTTGTAAATATCGCCGCTGTTCTCGCATCGCCGCCAGAATTCTTGCGCCGCCGCCATATGATGCGGATCGGTCGTACGGATAAAATTTGTGAAGTCCAAATTCAAAGATTTTTTCAATTTGCCGAATTTGGCGGCATTCTCGTCCGCATATTTTTGAGTTTCTTTGCCCTCTTCCAAGGCTTTCCGATAAATTTTTAACCCGTGCTCATCGGTACCCGTATTAAAAACAACTTCTTCGCCGAGAAACTTATGATGACGGGCAATAATATCCGCCTGGACGACTTCGAGCGCAAAGCCGATATGCGGATCCGCATTCACATAAGGCAGGGTGGTAGTAATATAGAATTTGCCAATTTTATTCATGAGCCCGCCCATAGTTTCAACTCACGACTGAGGAATTGAACAGAGCATATTATTATCTTTCCTTTTTCATTACTATCCATATATTTATTGAAACTATAGGCGGGGTATCAAGCCCTTACATATCGAGCACCGGGCGGCGCTCTTTCCTTTCGGTCAGATAATTGAAGATTTCTTGGACTAAGACAGCAAGCGGAACACTTAAGATTATCCCCACAAAACCGGCGATTTGGGCCCCAGCCAAAAGGGAAACAACCACGATTACCGGGTGTACTCTCATACTCTTACCCATTATGATCGGAATGAGTATATGATTCTCAAATTGCTGGACAACAAAAAAGAATGCTAAAGCATACATACCCAACGCCGTGGAATCGGCGATAGCGATAACGAAGGCAATAAGCCCAATCATTATAGGACCGATGATCGGCACCACCTCGAATATGGCGGCGAGAATACCCAAAATCAGAGCGTAGCGAACGCCAATAAACCACATTCCCAATCCCACCGCGAAACCGACGAATAGACTCAATACCAGCTGAGTGCCGAGCCAGCGGCGCATTTTTATCTTGAATCCGTCGAAAATGGATAGAATCGGCCGTTCGTAATCATCCGGGATGATAACCCGTATCATTTTTTCCGCTCCGTCTTTTTCAATACTCAAATAAAGTGTGACAAAAATCGAGGAGAAGAAAAGAATGGCGTTTCCGAAGAGTTTAGTAATCGCGCCGGGAACGGAATTGCCCGCGCCCGAAATCAAATTCAATATCTGATCCGCTCCGATATTCAAACTTTCCAAACTCAAGCTGAAATTGCCGAAACGAAAAACCGAAGTAACGAATTGAGTAAAATGGAAAAGGAAGCCGGCCAGTTCCTCGAAGATAACCGGCGCTATGATGTATATTCCGCCGGCAAAAACGGAAATAATGGCGAGAATCACGATGATGGAGGCGAAGACCCGACCGATTCTGGCTTTCTCGGCGAGAAAAGTGACGAATGGGTCTATTCCCATCGAAATCACAACACCCACAAGAAGAACGGTGAAAGCATCCCAGGCGAAATAAACGAGCGCGATGCCCGCCAGAAAGATAAAAATCCTCCATAAAGTCCCCCAAGCCACTTCCGTTTTCATCCCGTTAGAAACAGGATACGCCGCTTTGGCGCATCCGTTGGGAATCAAGCGACCTCCGAGATTTGATTTTTCTCATAATTACCTTCATTTTTATATCTTTAGAATACACCGGTTTCTAACGGGATTCATACTTTCACTATATCAAGAAAACTCCTCTTCTTAAAGGGCCCGATGAGCGCCAGATTCAAGCCGTCGTTTCTTACCACTTCCCGCATAACTTTTCTTACGTCATTCGCGGTTATTCCGTTTACCTTCCGAGCCAGCTCCTGAGGCGAGGTGAGCTTCAGTCCCAGCATTTCCTGGCCGCCGTAGAAATAAGCCAATTCATCCGAGGTTTCGAGCGAGAGATAAAGATTGCCTATCAGATGTTCTTTGGCTTTTTTGAGATCTTTTTCGCTCACCAATTCGTTCCGCAAACGGTTGAATTCTTCCAAACCGGCCCTAATAACCGTTTCGATTTTTGTATGCTCGATTCCCGCCGCCATCGTCAAAAGGCCGTGATCGGAATAAAGGTCGGCATCGGCCCGCACATAATAGGCGGCGCCGAGCTCTTCCCGAATTCTTTGAAAAAAGCGCGAGCTCATTCCCCCGCCCAGGATTTCGGCCGCGACCTGGAGGGCGATTCGCCGCTCGTCGTGGACGCCGAAAGCGCGGAACCCGAGAACCAAGTGGGTCTGGTCCGATTTTTTGAATTGAATGAGTTCCCGCGGCCTGGCCTGAATCTCTTTAACTTTGAGTTTTTTGCTTTTGGGTCCGGGCTTCAAAACCGAAAAATATTTTTCGATTCTTTTCGCGATGTCTTTCTCGCCGAAAGCGCCCGCGACCGTCACAATCGTGGCTTGAGGCACGTAGTGTTTCGCCCGATATTTCATGAAGTCGTTCCGGGTGATGCTCCGAATAACTTCTTTACGGCCGAGAATATCCCAACCCGCCGGCTGATTGCCGTAGACGAGATTCATAAAAAGGCTCTGAACCTTCCGAGAAGGCGTATCCTCGTACATATTGAACTCCTGGATAATGACGCCTTTTTCTTTTTCGATTTCCCGGGAATCAAATGTCGGATTCAGATACATATCGGCCACCACGTCCAATATCTCGTTCACATTCTCTTTTTTCGCTTTTGCATAATAGCTCGTGGATTCCTGACTCGTGAAAGCATTGGATTGCGCCCCAAGCCCGTCCATCTCCGCCGCAATATCAATCGGCTTCGGCCGCTTTGCCGTACCTTTGAAGCACATATGCTCCAGAAAATGCGAGATGCCGCTTATGTCTTTCGTTTCGTATTTCGAGCCGGCCTCCACCGACACCATTACGGTCGCCGCCAGACTGCCCGATTGGGGCGCGAGAATAATCCGCAGACCGTTTTTTAATTTAATTCTTCTGATATTTTTCATATATGTAATTTTTTAGTTCTTTGATTTTTACGCGTTCCTGTTTCATCGTATCGCGGTCCCGCACCGTCACGTCTTCAGTTTCCAGGCTTTCGAAATCCACCGTGATGCAGTAAGGCGTGCCGGCTTCGTCCTGCGCCCGATAGCGCTTGCCCACATTTCCCCTGTCGTCCCACGCCACCGTGTACTCTTTCCTCAATTCTTCGTAGATTGTCCGTGCCAGTTTTACCAGCTCCAGCTTATTAGCCAGAAGCGGAAAAACCGCGGCTTTGTAGGGCGCTAATTTGGGATGTAATTTCAATACAATCCGTTTTTCCATTTCGTTGTTTTCTTTATTTGAATTTTGGGGCTTGTTTAGGATTTCGGATTTCGGATTTAGGATTTCTTCCGTATACGCATCCATTAGAAAGAAAAGGGTTGCGCGGTCTACGCCGCCCGAGGTCTCGATGATATAAGGCAGAAAGCGTTCCTTGGATTCCTCGTCGAAATAGGTCAGATCCTGCTTGGAAAATTCCTGATGGCGCCGCACATCCCAATCGCCCCGATGGTGGATTCCCTCCATCTCCTTCCAGTCGCCTTCCGCGTTATACTCGATATCGAATGCCGCCTGGGCGTAGTGCGCCAACTGCTCGTGTTCCTTGAAACGGAGATTTTTCTTCGTCATTCCGAGGGACAGATACCACTTCATCCGTTCTTCTTTCCAATATTCCATCCACTTCATCGATTCTTTTTTGTCCGGTTTCGTATAGAACTGCAATTCCATCTGCTCGAATTCACGGGAGCGGAAAGTGAGTCCGCCGGGCGTTATCTCGTTCCGGAAGGCCTTGCCGACCTGGACGACGCCGAACGGGATTTTAACGCGGGTGGAATCCAGAACATTTTTGAAATTCACGTGCACGCCCTGGGTGATTTCGCCGCGGAGATATGTCTTGAGCTTCTCTCCCTCTATTGAGCCGAGATAGGTCTCGACCATCAGATTGAATTGCTTCGGTTCGGTTATTTCTCCGCCGCAATCGGGACATCCGCCAGCCGGCGGATTTTTCTCCAATTGGTCGGCGCGAAAACGATGGTGGCATTTTTTGCACTCGACGAGCGGGTCGGAAAAAGAATCCAGATGGCCCGATGCCTCCCAAACCTTCGGATTCATTATTATGGCGGCATCCAGGCCCACGATATTCTCGTGCTCCTGCGTCATGTTCTTCCAAAACTCGTTCTTGATATTCCGCTTCAATTCCGCCCCGAGCGGGCCGTAATCCCAAGTACCCGCGAGGCCGCCGTAGATTTCGGAGCCCGGATAAATAAAGCCGCGCCGCTTGGCCAGAGAAGTAATCTTCTCGAAAATATCCTTCTTTTCTTCCTTCTTCATATATGAACCTATTGTAAACCGTAAACAACTCTTCACTCAAGTTATCAAAAACTATTTAACCACATCGGATTCCCCTGAGATTGCTCCTACTACTGCGCTCGTGACGGAGCCCGCAACGCTTTGCAAATCGAGTCCGGTAAAATTGTCCAAGGCCTTGAGGCGGGCCGCTCTCAGGAGAAGCTGAGAAGCACCCAACATATCGTCATTCGGCGTTCCTTCGATTTGAAAGACCGCCTCGGCCGGCTCGCTCAAAACCCCCTTGGTCGCCGCCACTCGGTCGATTCTCCAAACCACCTCGTTCTCCTTCTCGTCGAAGACGGGCGATTCGCCCAAATTGGCCTTGACCGCGCCACTCCATTTCACCCCGGCGGCGAGCGCCGCCCTTACCTCGACATTATTCAAATCATTGGAAAAATTCTTTATCACCCAATGGACGGAGTATTGGGTGGATTCGCCCACTTTGGGCGGCAGATTGCCCGCATCCGTTATTCCGCTTTCTTTGTTATTATGGAAAGTTTGGGCGGTTAGGAGCACCAAGCCGGAAATCTTCGTATCCGACGCCACGCTCACCGACGTCTGGCCGGCCGAAAGATAGTAAGGCACCGAAGGCGAAGTCACAATCGCGTTCATCCGAACGGAAAAATTGCGGTCGTTCAGCCTCGTAAGATTGAACGAGCTTCTTATCTTCGCCTGGAAATTCACCTCGCCGTTCGCGCCCGGATCAAGCATCTTCAAAGCCGGCAAATTCGAGAAATTCCAATAAAAAGATTTGGCCGCCGCCGGATCGAGCATTTCTCCGGTCAAAGACGCGTTCAATTTCACGTCGGCTAAAACAATGCCGCTGTCATTCCGATAACGGATGGAATAATTGAGGGTTTCGCCGACTTTCGCGGTGTAATCTTCCCGACCGTTCACCGAAACTTCCAGAAAAATCGGCGAAGCGGAAGGCGAGAGATTTACCGTTCCTTCCGCGATTGGATATTCGTTCCCACCCAGTTCGGCCGAAATTTTAACGGGAATGACGGCAGTCGCCCCATAGGTCAAATCAAGCCGACCAGAAATAACAAGTTTACCCTTCGCCCCGGGAGCCAAAACGCCCAACTTCCAATAATTATTGAGCGAAGCCGGCGGAACGCTCGCCGAATCGAATTTGAACGAGTTGGGATACTCCGCCTGCAAGATTAATTCCGAAAAGCTGAAATCGCTCTCATTTTTGTAATTCACTTCCAGCTGAAAGCCCGAACCGCTCAATATTTGGCCGGGATTTTTTATTTCCATCGATACGGCCGAGCCTTTTATTTTCACTTCTCCGGCCGATCGAACTTCGAAACGGGTGCCTGTCCCGATCGAGTAGGATACCGAGGCCGATATTTTCCCGACCGAATTGTCTTCGCCTGTTGCCAAGAGGGAAAAAGTTTTTTTAACCAGGTTTCCCGAAGCGATGTCACCCGCGCTTTCCGTCGCCAAATTACGGCCTGCGGGAAAACCAGGCACGGCGATGCCCTCGGGAAGATTGAGGGTAATCACGGCTTTATTAATAACCCCGCCTGAATTATTCGCCATACTAACTTCAACGGAAAAAGGGGTACCCCGTGAAACGCTCTTGGGAACGGATACCTCTAGTGTCACATCCCGGGAAACGGAAGTATAGGAAAAGATGAAAAATAAGCCGGCGCCGACTATGAGGAGTGCAATAATACTGCCGATAAGAAGTATTTTTTTGAGCCACCTGTGATGATCTTCGATATCATCCTCAAATTCGCGGATTTTTTCGGCGAAAGGCTCGATCCCGGCTTTTTTTGCGGTGGGAAACTTTTTTTGGAAAGTTTTGAGCCTTTTCTCGAGGTTATTCAGGGCCATTAGAGATATATTAACTCATCACTCTTCGTTTTTAAACCGCAATTCCGGCAAAAAAATGACTGGTCTTTCGCACGGAAAAAAGCGGCAGGTCTTCCCGCGCAAATATCGCACTCCGCCTCCTGCGGATCGTAGCCGAGCGCCTTGAGAAAAACTTTGACGTCTCCATCCGCCGAAGCCAGACCCTTCACAATCAAATGCCATAGGCGCAAATCGGGCACTCCTTTGGGAGTGAGCGCCCGCACCAGGGATATTATCCTGAAAGCCGAGGGATAGAATTTCGGATCTTGCCGATTTTTCCGAAAACTTTCATCAGTCAAAGCATCCGTGAGAATAATGCGATTTTTTTCCGCCAAACGCACTATTATTACATTGAATAAATTCAAATGCGGGGAGAGCTTCGAAAGAATCCGCCGCCCGCCCACGACATTCGATTCCAAACGGCCGAAATCTCTGGTATAAAGATCGACTACTCGGTCGCTTTCTTTATGCGGACGAAGCCCAAGAACCACCGCTTGAGTGAGATATTCCGTCATCGGGATGCGGGCAGATTGTCTTTCGGGGTCCGCCAATACCCCAAACGGAATCGGCCGCCGAGCATTAGCCGCGTTTGGGCGTCCAATGCCGGAAACGCCGAGAAAACTATGAAAACCAGCGGAGTGAGCAGCCACTCGAGAAAATACCAGATCAAATACCACCGCTTGAAGCCTTTGAGCCGCGGATAAAGAATGATAATGCTCAAAAAAGCCGAGGTAATAATGCCGATGGAGCTCAAATTCAATATCCAGCCGGTCAGGCGGGGAAGATTGTACGAGATGACTGAGGTCCGAAACGCCTCGTCTCCCAATAAATTCGGGAACCAGCCGAAAAGAAAGATGATAAAAGAGCTTGTGGACCAGGAATATACGCCGTCAAAAAGCGTCCATTTCCAAAAACGCCCGACTTTGGCCGGAAAAGATTTATCTTTCGAAAAATCATTCGCCGCCCGGGCCAAATTCTCGGCACCCCAGGCCCAGCGCCTCTGTTGTTTATAAAGATTCTTGAGCGCCGCGAAAAAAGTTTCGCCGGCCACCGCGTCCATGTAAACGGGATAAAGAAGCGGTTCGGCCCGCCAATCGCCCTTATAATGCGCGAGGCATTGGAAAAATATTCTCGAATCTTCGGAAACGATATCGGTCTCCCAAAACCCGACTTCGACCAAGGCCTTGAGCGGCATACTATGGGAAGAGAATGATACCAATTGCTCCGGCCGCGACTCCTGCATTAATTGCCAGAAAGAGCCGGAAAATCCGACCAAGCGGGCGAAAAACGGGGCTTCATGGACGTTATTGATAAAAAGCGGAATTGGCTGGAAACTCGAGCGATATGGATGGGACGAATTCAGGAATTTATAGGCGAGTATTCCGAAATAATCCTGATCGGTGCGCGTATCGATATCGAAAACCGAGACCAGAACGTCGTCGTAAGAAATACTTAAAGGGTTAATGAGTTTTGAAAGCGCTTCTTTGGCCGCCCAAGCCTGATTCGATCCCTTGCCGGCCAGCTCACCCGGCAAATCGGCCGGATGACGGGTTATTAGAAAACCCTTGAAAGCGGCGCCGAACTCTTCTTCGATTTTCAAAGCGGTTTCCCGGTCGGTTTCTCCTCCCCTTTCTTCGGTCGCAAGAACGACGAAAAATTTTTCTTTCGGATAATTGGCTTCTATGAGATTTGAAAATGCCTGTTTTATTATCCCATAGCTTTCCCGATAGACCGGCAATATCACCAAGTGGCGGATTTTCTCCCAATTTTCCGGATTATCTTTTTTCAACTTCGCGAGCCAATCCATCTTCAGATTGGCATTCATCTTGGTGAACGACGAACGGAGGTGAAAAAAGAGATAGATTAGCTTTAAAAACCAATAAAGATCGTAAAGAAGGATGAAAACGACCACGGCGACGGGCGCGCGCCAAGAAAGAAATGCGAGACCGAAAAGAGTAAGCCAGGCCAGGGCGCCAGGCATTATTTCCCAAAATCGAATCATAAAAAGAGGCTATTTAGTATATGAGGATACCGAGGAAATTCTCCAAACTGTAAGCTCCGCCGCCGAGAACCGCAAGCGCGATTGCCGCGGCGAAAATAATGAGGTCGAATTCATAGCCGTCCGCCAATCCTTTCTTCATTTTCATCTTCAAAATTATGACGGCAAATTGAATCGCGATTAATACCGCGACGAGCTGGACGAGAAATCCGGCCAGCAAAAATATTCCGCCGACGAACTCCAATATTGAAACGACGGCCGCCCAAAAGATTCCCGGCTTAAATATCTGTCCCATCCACTCCGCCGTTCCTTTGATGTTTTTTATCTTCGGCCAGCCATGGGCGATTAAAATGATGCCCAATATCACCCTTAAAAAAGCTATCCCGATGCCCCCGAATACAAATAAAGGTTGAATCATGCCTGTAAGTATACAACCGCCGGATTTATCCGTAAAATGGTTGGAATGAAGATACTCGCAATCGAAACGTCCTGCGATGAAACCGCGCTCGCGCTTCTCAAAGCAAGCGGGGGCTTGCGCGCTCCGAAATTTAAAGTCATTAAGAATCTGGTCTCTTCCCAGATAGAAGTGCATCGGCCCTGGGGTGGCGTCGTGCCGAACCTCGCCAAACGAGAACACATTAAAAATTTGCCGATTGTGTTTGAGCAAATTTTTTCAAATCCTAAATACCGATTTCATCGAGTATCCTCGACAAAGTCGGGACAAATTCAAAATTCTAAAATCCAAATTCCAAAAATTGATCTGCTGGCCGTAACAGTGGGACCGGGACTGGAGCCGGCACTTTGGACCGGCGTCGAATTCGCAAAAGAATTGAAAAAAAATATTTTTCCGAAAGTTCCGCTAATCGGCGCAAACCATTTGGAGGGACACCTATACAGTTTTTTGCTATCGCAAAAAACTGCAAATCCTAAATCCAAAATCCTAAATCCTAAAATATTTCCCGCAATTGCGCTTATAGCAAGCGGGGGTCATACCATTCTTCTCAAGATGGAATCACTCATAAAATGGAAAAAATTGGGTGAAACGCGGGATGACGCGGTGGGCGAGGCTTTCGATAAAGCGGCAAGAATACTCGGCCTTCCCTACCCTGGCGGACCGGAAATTCAGAAGCTCGCAGCTAACGGCAATCCCGAAGCCGTCGCCTTCCCTCGTCCGATGATTTACGACAATTCGCCGACTGGCAAATATGAATTCAGTTTCTCTGGTTTGAAAACTTCCGTCCTTTATTATCTGCGGGATAATCCGAAAGCCGACAAAGCGAATGTAGCCGCCTCATTCCAGAAAGCTGCGGTGGACGTTCTGATATCGAAAACCGCCCGCGCCGTTCGGGAATTTAAGGCGAAATCGGTAATGCTTTCGGGCGGCGTCGCGGCCAACGCGTATCTTAGAGACAGACTGCGAGAGGCAAGCGACAAGATGGGTGTAAATTTCCTGGTGCCGCCGATGGATTTCAATACCGATAACGCCGTGATGATCGCGGCCGCGGCCTATATCCAAAATCTGCGCAAAAAGAAATACGCCATTCGCGCCCAAGGGAATTTGAATTTATAATTGGAATATGAACGCTGATTTTTCAAAGCCCTATGACCCGAAGATAACCGAAGAAAAAATATACCAGCTTTGGCTTGATTCCGGCTATTTCAATCCGGACAACCTGCCTGCGCAGGCAGGCCTGCCTGTCGCAAAAATCAAAAATTCAAAAATTAAAAATTACGTGGTATATATGCCCCTCCCGAACGTGACGGGCACGCTCCATATGGGCCACGCCTTGAACAACACCATTCAGGATATTCTCATCCGTTATCATCGGATGAAGGGATATAAAACGCTCTGGCTCCCCGGCACAGACCACGCCGGCATCGCCACGCAGTACGTGGTGGAAAAAGACCTGCGAAAACAAAATATTTCCCGTTTCGAACTCGGCCGGGAAAAATTCGTGGAGAAGGTCTGGGAATGGAAGAAAAAATATGGCGACGCGATCTTAAACCAGCTCAAAAAAATTGGCATCTCGGCCGATTGGTCCCGCACGCGCTTCACGATGGACGAAGCCTATAGCCAAGATGTTTTAAAAGTCTTCGTTCATTACTACGAGAAGGGCTGGCTTTATCGCGGACTCCGCACCGTGAACTGGTGCCCGAAGGATGGCACAAGCCTCTCCGAGCTGGAACTGGAATACGAGGATACCGAAACCAAACTCTGGTATATCAACTATCCGCTTACGGATAGTAAATCCGAAATCCGAAATCCGAAATCCGAATTCATAACAGTGGCGACAACGAGACCCGAAACGATGCTGGGCGATACCGCGATTGCCGTGAATCCCGCCGACAAGAGATACAAGCATCTTATCGGAAAGACCGTCGTCCTTCCGATTCAAAATCGAGAGATACCGATTGTGGGCGATATCGCGATAGACCCTAAGTTCGGCACGGGCGCGGTCAAGGTGACGCCGGCCCACGATATTCTCGATTTCGAAATCGGCCAACGGCACAAACTGGAAACGATTCAGGTAATAGACGAACGGGCCAAAATGACGGTGATAGCCGGAAAGTATGCCGGACTAAAAGCCGTTGAAGCCCGCGAAAAAATCGTGAACGACCTCAAAGAAATGGGGCTTCTGGTAAAAGAAGAAAAATATCAAACCCGCGTCGCGAAGTGCTACCGTTGCGGCACGATTATTGAGCCTATCCCATCCAATCAATGGTTTTTGAAGATGGATAAATTGGGAGCGATGGCGAAGCAGGCCGTGAAATCCAAAAAAGTGAGAATTCAGCCGAAAAATTTCGAGAAAACCTACTTGAATTGGCTTGAAAACGTCCGCGACTGGTCGGTCTCCCGCCAAATTTGGTGGGGACACCGGTTGCCGGTTTGGTTTCACGAGCCGAAGTGCGTTCCCAAAAAGGGCCGCGAAAAGGATTCCGCCAAGTGCGAGGAGATGGTGGTTTCGCTCACCGAACCGGAGTGTAAATATTGCGAAGGGAAATATATCCAATCGGAAGACGTGCTTGATACCTGGTTTTCCTCCGCTCTTTGGCCATTTGCCGGGCTTTCTAAAGAAGATGCAGAAAAATATTATCCCGGAAACGTCCTCGTAACCGCCCGCGACATCATTAATTTATGGGTCGCGCGGATGATCTTCTCCGGCTTAGAATTCAAGAAAAAGGTTCCCTTCACTGATGTCTTCATTAACGGCACCATCCTTGCCAAGGACGGCCGGCGAATGTCCAAAAGCCTCGGCACTGGCATTGACCCGCTGAATTACATCGGACTGCATGGAGCGGACGCGACACGTTTCGCTATCATCTGGCAGGCCTCCGGCCAGGATATCCGCTGGGACGAGGCGGCCGTCATGGCCGGCCGGAAATTCTGCAATAAAATCTGGAACGCATCCCGCTTTGTTATAGAACAAAGCGGAAATCCGAAATCCGAAATCCGAAATCCGAAACCTCGAACGGCAGCGGATAAAAAGATTCTTAAGAAGCTCGCGGCGGTGAAAAAACAAACCGGAAAAAACATAGAAAAATTCGAGTTCTCGAAAGCGCTCCACGATATTTACGATTTCTTCTGGCATGAGTTCTGCGACATTTACATCGAGGAGACAAAAAAAATTCACCCCGTTAGAAATAGCCCGCCCCAAGGCCCGGAGGGCGCGCGCCGCGCGGGCGAGATTTCTAACGGGGCAGGAGGAAATTCGGCAGAAATATTGATGTATGTATTAAAAGAATCCCTTAAAATGCTCCATCCATTCATGCCATTCATCACGGAAGCGATCTATGGAAACATGGCCGAAAAAAATGGGCTTTTAATGGTTGAAAAATGGTAGCCGCACTCAACTTAGCCGTTATCCTTGCGCTCGCCTTCCTGCCTTCCATCGTCTGGCTCATTTTCTTTCTCAAGGAAGACCGCCATCCCGAACCGAAGAAATTGATATTTTTGGTCTTCTGCGCGGGCGCGCTCGCGAGCGTTCCGGCGATTGTTTTTCAATTCGGATTCCAGAGATTTGTGAGCAACCCTCTTCACCTTTTTATCGTTACCATTCTCGGACTGGCGCTCATTGAGGAAATTTTCAAGTTTTCCGCGGCTTATTTCAGCGTCCGAAAAGAGCCGGCCTTCAACGAGCCGGTGGACGCGATGATTTATTCCATCGTCGCCGCCCTGGGCTTCGCCACGATAGAAAATTTGTTCATTATGGGGGACAAGATGCAATATTTGACCGTAAACAGCCTAATCGTGAGCGTGAGCACGCTCGGTTTCCGCTTCGTGGGTGCTACCCTGCTCCATACTCTCGCCTCGGCCTTCGCTGGCTACTATTGGGCCAGGCGGAAAATTTTCCTCGGTCTCGCGGCGGCCACACTCTCTCATTTCATCTTCAATTATCTCGTTTATCGATTCGAAAGCGTGAGTCTGCTTTACCCCTCCATTTTCCTCGTTTTTCTCGCAATCTTCATCTTCAATGATTTTTCAAAATTGGACAGGCAACAAAATTCATCGGACTAACCTCTCCGCAATTGGTATAATAAACTTATGTTCCAAGAAAAAAATGGAAATAAAAAAAATGAGCCCAGGAGGGATATTTTCGCGGAGCTCGCCAAAATAAAAACCGAGCCGGCGCCGCTTATCAAAGTAAGAACCGGGGACGGAAAAGGACCGGAAGAAGACGAAGGCACTTTGACCGTGGATGTCTTTGAAGACGGCGACTACTTCATCGTCGAATCCACTATTGCCGGCGCGAAGGACGAGGATTTGGAGATAAATATCACGAACGAATCGGTCACTATCAGGGGCCGGCGCGAACGCAAGGAAGAGGTGAAAGAAAAAGATTATTTCTATCAGGAACTCTTCTGGGGCGCTTTTTCCCGCTCCATTATCCTCCCCCAGGAAGTGGATCCCGAAAATTCCACCGCCGCTTTGAAAAACGGCATTCTCACGATAAGGATGCCGAAAATGAACAGGCAAAGATCAAAAAAACTAAGAGTGGGCTTAGATTAAAAAGAAGTCCCGCCAAAAGCAATTGGCGGGATTTTTTATTGAATTATTCTCTTATGTACGGAGCGGATCTGAACATGTCGGAAATAACCTCGCAATCGCATCCGGAATCAAGCGAAGCTATTATCTCCTTAAATTCTTCGCGGCGGAATTCTATGTCAAGATCAAGCCCTAATACATTCGCTATTTTATCACGCAGGGAATCAAAAAAACGAAATGCTTCAGTCGTATCTCTTGGACTATTGGGGGCAAAATTCATTCCCAACTTGCATAAACTTTTTAGATACTGCTCGCTTCCTAACTCATGGATGCTTAATTCATCCAGTTTTTCTTGAAAATCTTTTGAGCCCATATTTCCTCCAATATTTTTAATTGTTAAGCAAAAACGTGAATAATAACTGTCTATAAAATATGCCTCCTTTCTTATAAAGTCAAAGCGGCCCCCGCCCGGCTAACGGCGCTTGAAAATTTTCTTGCAATAGAGATTGAATTTTTCTCCCCTATCGAACTCGTTCTTGAACTTCTCAAAGCTGGCCGCCCCCGGCGAAAAAATAATCATCCATTTCGTCTTTTTCTCTTTTTTTTCATAAATCACTTGGGTGGTATACTTAAGTATACCACCTAGATCTTCGTAGAAGTTTATTTTTTTGTTTTTAGAATATCCGATTTTCTCGAGCGCCGCGATCATTTTTTTGGTGGCGCTGCCGTTCAAAAGGAAAAGGTTTTCCGGTTTCACGAAGCGCTTTACTGTTTTCGCCCATCCGCCATATTCCAAGTTTTTATCCGTTCCACCGGAGATGAGGATAATATTTTCTTTTCCGAACCTCCGAAGAGCGGCTATCGTCCCATCGGGCGAGGTCGCCGTCGTGTCATTCACCACCGTAAGCTTCGGCGATTTGAAGACGATCTCCTCCCGGAATTTTATTCGCGGCAAACGCCAGGCCGCTCGTCGGAGAGCCGAAACGGGCACGCCGGCAAGTTTGGCGGCGAGATATGCGGCTTTGAAATTCTCCAGATTATGCGGACCGGAGATTTTGGAGAATTTCTTTTCATTTATACCGGTTTTTGCGGATGAATAGAGCATCTTTGAGCCGACCCTCCAATTGGAGAATTTTTTAAGGAAAAATTTCGTCCATTCGTTCCGGCAATTCAGAATCAAAAAATCTCCCTTCTTCTGGTTTTTGAATATATTCGCCTTCGCAGAAGCATAGCTGACAAGCGTCCGGTAGCGGTTCATATGGTCACGGTAGATATTGGTGATTACAGCCACTTCCGGACCCCGGCCGGATTGGCTTAAAAGCTCCAGGTGCCAGGACGAAAGTTCCGCGACGACGGGCGACTTGCCGTCTAAGCCGTCCAGAATGCCGAGCAGGGGCTGGTCCGAGGAGTTGCCGGTAAGTTTCGCCTTCGGAAACTTTTGCTTCAATAAAAACAATATCCAGTTCACGGTTGTCGTCTTCCCCCGGGTGCCGGTCACGGCGATAATCGGATTTTTGCAGTATCGGAAGAACAAGCTCGCTTCATTCTCCAAACGCGCACCGTGTTTTTTGGCAATGGCGAGATACTTGCTCTCGCGCGGCACGGCTGGATTCACCACGATAATTTTATTGGTCTTGAAATCAGCTCTGCGGTGTTTGCCCAAAACGAAAATAATTTTTTTCGCCGCCGCGCCCAATTTATTTATCGAGTCTTTTAATTCCCCGCGCGAACGCAAATCCGTCACGGTCACATTCGCGCCGTGCAGAATGAGCCACTTCGTGGTCGCAATCCCCCCGCCGAGCAGACCCAGGCCCATTACCAGTACTTTTTTGTTTTTTAACTCAATGGCCATTTAGAAACATTATTCCCTGTTTACAGATTTTTCACAAACAAAAAACTCATTTTGTGAGGAATTTTCAATATATTAAGTTAAAGAAACGGAACGATGAGGAGCGCCACAATGTTTATCACTTTGATAAGCGGATTGATGGCCGGACCGGCGGTGTCTTTGTAGGGATCACCCACCGTGTCGCCCGTGACCGCCGCCAAGTGCGCGTCCGAACCCTTGCCGCCGTGATTCCCTTCCTCAATATGCTTCTTTGCATTATCCCAGGCCGCGCCGCCCGAAGTCATCGAGATACCGATGAAAAGCCCCGAAATAATCGTGCCTATCAGGAATCCGCCCAGAGATTCTTTGCCGAGACCAAATCCCACCGCCAAGACCGCCACGATAGGCAGAAGCGCCGGCACAATCATTTCCTGCAAAGCCGCCTTCGTCACAATATCCACCGCCTTTTGATATTCGGGCCTGGCCGTGCCTTCCATTAATCCCTTGATTTCGCGGAATTGCCGGCGGATTTCGTCCACAATCGCGCCCGCCGCCTTGCCGACGGATTTCATCGCGATGGCAGCGAATAAATTCGGAATGGCCGCACCCAACAGGAGCCCAATTAAAACATAAGGATTCTGAAGATCGAACGAAATGGAAGAATAAGATTTCAAAAGCTCTTCGGTATAGCCGGCGAAAAGCACGAGCGCCGCGAGGCCGGCCGAAGCAATAGCATAGCCTTTTGTGACCGCCTTCGTGGTGTTCCCCACCGCGTCCAGCGAGTCGGTTATCTGCCGAACGCTTTCGGACGCGCCCGACATTTCGGCAATACCGCCCGCGTTATCGGTAATCGGCCCGAACGAATCTATCGCCACGATAATCCCAGCAACCGAAAGCATCGAAACCGCCGCGATTGCCACGCCGTAAATTCCGGAAAGAAGAAAAGCGCCGAGTATCCCCGCCACAATCACGATAATCGGCAGGAAGGTCGCCTCCATTCCGACCGAAAGGCCCATAATAATATTCGTGCCGTGGCCGGAATTAGACGCGTCCGAAATGCTTTGCACCGGCCGGTAGCCCTTCGCCGTGTAGTAATCGGTAATGACGACCATCAGGGCCGTAACCGCGAGTCCGATAAGACTCGAAGCAAAAATACCGCCGAATTCCGTCGGGAAAAAATACTTGGCGGCGAAATAAAAGAGGATTGCGGAGACGACAAGCGAAGCGATGAGCCCTTTGTAAAGCGCCTTCATTATTCCTTGATCATTGGGGTCTTTTCCGAGTCGAACAAAAAGACTGCCGATGATTGAGGCAATAATAGCGAGCGCTCCCAAAACCAGCGGGAATAAAAGCACGGGACCGGACATTGTGAGCGCCCCAAGAAGCATCGCCGCCGTGAGCGTCACAGCGTAAGTTTCGAAAAGATCGGCGGCCATGCCGGCGCAGTCGCCGACATTATCGCCCACATTGTCGGCAATGACGCCGGGATTCCTCGGATCGTCCTCCGGAATGCCCGCCTCAACCTTGCCGACGAGATCGGTGCCCACGTCGGCCGCCTTTGTGAAGATACCGCCACCCAAACGGGCAAAGACCGAAATCAAGCTCGCACCGAAGCCGAGGCCGATGAGTGCGTTCGCATCATTCGTCAAAAGATAGAAACCGGCGACCGACAACAATCCCAGAGCCACCACCAAAAATCCGGTAACCGAACCGGCCCTGAAAGCCAAAGAAAGAGCGGGGCCCAAACCCTTGCCGGCCGCCTCCGCTGTTTTTGAATTGGAACGGACGGCTACATTCATTCCTAGATAGCCGGCGAGCGCCGAAGCGGCCGCCCCTACCAGAAATCCCAAAGCCATTAAATAACCCAAGGCAAAATAAATTATCAAAAAAAGAACCGACGCGACGACGGCCACCGTCCGATACTGCCGGCTGAGATATGCCGAAGAACCCTCCTGAATAGCCTTCGAAATCTCCACCATTTTTTCGTTTCCTGCCGGCTGCTTTTTGAGCCATAAAGCCAGATAGGCTGTGTAGGCGACTGCGACCACTACAGAACCAAAAATTAAATACAACATATTATTGAATGTTTTAAAAAATTAAATTTTATTTATTTCTCGACTTGTTTTTCTTCCTCTCCGAAATCATTCTGACCTTCCTCTACCGCCGCCACGGCTACACCGCCTTCCTGCACCTCGTCCGGATTGGATTGCGAGCGCACATCTATCTTCCAACCCGTAAGTTTAGCCGCGAGCCGCACATTCTGTCCGCCTTTGCCGATTGCGAGGCTCAACTGGTCTTCGGAAACGAGCACCCGCGCTTCGCGCCGTTCCAATATTTCCACGAGCTTCGCCTTGGCGGGCGAAACGGAATTGCCGATGAACTTCGCCGGGTCATCGGACCACTCTATAATGTCTATTTTTTCGTTGCCGAGCTCGTTCGTCACCGCCATCACGCGCGTTCCGCGCTGGCCGACCGCCGAGCCGACGGGGTCCACGCCGTCTTCCTTCGAAGCGACCGCGATTTTGGTGCGGCTGCCCGCTTCCCGCGCGATTTCTTTTACCTCCACCGTGCCTTCGGCAATCTCGGGCACCTCAAGTTCGAAAAGCTTTTTCACGAAATTCGGGTGCGAACGCGAAAGCACGATACCCGGCCGGCGCGGATCGTCCTGAACGGCCAAAACATAAAAGCGCATCCGGTCGCCCACGCGATAGTGCTCACCCGGAATGCTTTCGTTCGGATACATAATGCCCACCGCGCGCCCGAGATTCACGAAAACATTGCCCCGGTCGAAACGCTGAACTACTCCGCTCATAATCATTCCCTCTTTGTCCGCAAATTCGTCTTTTATTGACGAGCGCTCCGCCTCGCGGAGATTCTGCAAAATCACCTGCTTGGCCGTCTGCGCCGCGATGCGGCCGAAATCGGCCTGTACCTCGAGCGGAAATTCCAATTCCTCTTCTATCTGGACATCCGATTTTATTTTTTTGGCATCCTCGAGGAATATGTGCCGGTCGGGATTATATCGCGGGAACTCTTCTTTTTCCTCCGCTCCCTGAGCCATGGGCGGCTGATTCTGAATCTGTTCTTCCTCTTCCGATTCGCTCACAATGCGCACTTGAGCGGGATCAACCACTGCCTTTACCTGCGAGAAATCCACATCCCCCGTTTTCAGGTTAAATTTGGCACGAATTATTTCCGAACGCTTCCGGTATTCTTTTTTATAGGCGGCGGCGATGGCCGCTTCGATAGCGCCCAAAACTTTTTCCGCCGGTATTCCTTTTTCCGCGGCAATTTGTTCCGCCGCGCTCGCTAATGTTTTTAAATCCATCATGTTTGTTTAAAATTTTACCGCTCTCGAGGAGCGGATTACATATCAATAATATCCCAACCGATAAAACAATCAAGTATTGACGTATTTATATTATTATGATATACTACAATTAGCATAGAAAATTAACGATTTAATTTTTATTCACAATTTAATAGGAGGTTGTTATGAAAAGAGAATTAAAGGCATTTTGGGTATCTTTATTCATCATTATTGCCATTCTAGTACTGATGATATTATTGAAAGTCACGGGTTATCGGGAATTTGATTTCGACCGCTCTGATAATCCTCTGCCGCCGAATCCTGTTATTAATTCTTCCCTTTGCGCCGAACTCGAAAAGGCTAAGGAGGGTGATTTTGTTGAATTCGATAGTCAGTGGCATGTTATAACCAACATAAATTTCATTAACGATGGCGATGACCGGGATTATTATGTCATGCTCCTAAAATATGGCGGTATGATCAATATACCGGTTTACTATAATCGAGTCGATGACAATGCACGGATTAGTCGGGTTATCCGGTGGGAAGAGGGCAATGAATCATCATTATCAATGATGAGTGATGTGCCGATCGGCCAAATAAAATGGAAGGCCGCGGCAAGGGAGTTTTTCAAAACAAACAAGCAGTGAAATCCGAGTTAGTATGATAATGGCGACCAATTCATCGGCCGCCATTTTTATTTCCTAAAACCGTTTAGATATATAACTAAAAAAACAAGGTAGTATAATTGACTATACCACCTGGTAATTAATCCTTGAGTAATTCTATTTTAAAGCAGGCCTTTTCTCTTAATTCCTGACTTATATTCTTTTTGTTCACCCGTGTCATATTGATTTCTTTTTATTCTAGCATATATAAATAGTTCGACATGCTATACCATCTGGTAGTCTAATTGATTAGACTACCCATTATAATATGTGAAATTAGGGACATATTCAAACATTTTCTTTAAATGTTTTCGTAGTGGCGGATTTCGAAAGCATCGGCTTCGGCAAACCCATTACTCTTCTTAACAAGAGCCACGAGATCCAGACGCCAGCCCCTTTTGTCGCTTATGAGCTCTTCGTGGGAACCCGCGTATATTTCCGCCGTCCGGCGGAATTTTTTCATCTTAGCTCCGGACATCTGGTCTTCCGGTTTCAATATCCCCGGCCTCATAGTCTTAACTTCCACAAAAACCAGGGTCTTATCCGGTGCTATTACCACAATATCCAACTCGCCCCATTTCTCCCGCTTATTTCGTTCAATTACCCCATAACCCTTTCTTTTCAGATATTCGGCCGCAAAATCCTCCCCCTCCCGCCCCAATTCAGATTTTTGAGTCATAGTAAGCAAATTTCCCGAATTTCCCCTGTTTGTGCAAATTGAATATTCTTCTATATGGATATGGGACGTTGGTATTCCCAATCTTCTCTATCCATTCCTGAAATTGAACTCCTTTGTAACCACGGAGTTTTCCATAAAAGAACGGAACGACCACATTTATAAGCGACAAATAATCCCTAACTATTAATGTCGCCATTTTACCCCTATTAACCCCGTCTTTTCTGTATGGACCACTAACATAAATACTATTACTGTTTATTTTTGGCAGCTTCATTGATGTTCTCATGAGCCTCAAAAGCTCTTCATCTCGTTGATGCATAGAAATAATAAAAGTTGGAACTTTTAGTTTTTCTTCTCTTTTTACTCTTGTATCAAAGGTGAAGCAACCCTCTCCTTCTACTAATCCTCTGATATATTCATCAGAAAGTAGTTCCATATATAAATAATTATATCAAAAAATATTTGATAAAGTGTTTATGCACAAACACTTTTGACCCTTATTTTTCTCAAAATCCTAAAAACGTAATGCCAGTATGACTACCAGGTTTTGGAGTTATCAACAGTGTTTTACAATGTTTTACAAGATTCGTCAAAAGAGTAGCATTCATCGCGCTACCCGATAACCGCATGAAACCTACATATGTAGGTTTCATCGCATTATCGGGTTTTTCGGGTTTTACAGGTTTTTCAATTTAATCAAATAAAAGACCCTTTACCGAAAAACCGGCAAAAGGTCTAAAACAGATATATCAATTAGACAGTACGGGGAGTGGGGGAATTTCCGGAATATTTTGGTATTCTCTTCACCTTTTTCACGATATTCGACGCTTTTTTAAAAGCATACTCTGCACAATAACGCTGGGTTTGCAGATAATCATTATCCAAGATGTTTTTTGGATCAGATTCAAATATCACACATTCATTTTTTCGCGCGAAATCATCACATTTCTTTTTTGCCTCTCTCCATTTATAGCTCAATTCATTCAATTTATTCCTGATTTCATAATCAGAAACCTGCGCCGGCCATTTCCCGAAAATCTTCCGAAAACGCCAAGCCGGACTGAACAAAAATGCTACTGGCAAAAATAGGGCGATTAAAGCCAAAAGATACAAAAGATTTGACATAAGACCTCCTTAAAAATGAAAGTTAGGTTTTGAAATATTGGTTTATAAAGCTATCTGATTCAATTAAACAACTACTATAGAACTCTGTCAATAAACCTCTTTGTCTCTTCCGGACCGGATACTTTTACGCATTTTATTCCGGCTTTCTTAGCCGAATAGTCATTCCCGCCGGGAAAGAGGGTGTCGCCGAAAAAAACAACATCTTTTTTTGAAATCTTAAAGAACTTCATCAGTTTTTTTATAGCATAGCCTTTATCGATGCCTTTCTTGGTGATATCAATCGAGGTGAGCCCGCCTTGGCGAACTTCGAAATTCGGCAGGATTTTTTTCATAAATTTTACGATCCTGGGCCGAATATCTCGCCGGCGGTTCCATTCTTTTTTAAACGGCAGGGGAGCGCGGTCGCCCAAAGCCGAGAATGTCACCTGAGTTCCGCGATTCTCAATCGTGACTCCGAATATGCGTTTGGGATATTCAAAATCGGCTTCAAAAAGCCCTTTATTCAAGGCTTTTTTTATTCTCGCCAAGTCTTTTCGGTTAAGCCTTATCTCATACTCTTTCCGCCAACCTTTCCTATAGGAGAAGAACGAAGCGCCATTGGTGGGGAAAAGGAACAAATTATGGAGATTTATCGACTCTTTTTCGAGCGGTTTCAAAAGTTGTTCCTTGAAAAGTGCCAATTTGCCGCCGCCCACAACCGCCACCTTGGTTTTTTGGGTCAGTTTGGCGAGAATTTTGGCCATACCGCGATCGATCGGCATCTTACTTTTCGCAAGCGTTCCATCCAAATCGAAAATGAAGACTTTTTTGTCCTTGAGCATGGGCTGGTTAACCAGGCAGTAGAAACTCGATTAGGGTATGGATTCCGGCCGCGCCGCAATCGAGTTTTCACTACCTGGTTAATTGAATTCTAGTCTATTTTCGTCTTTAATAGAATAAGTCTTATGACAAAAATGAAATCAAAACAAAAGAAAGGAGAGATAACACCTCTTCATCCCGATACGATGAAAAGTATTTGGTTCGTGATTCTCTTTGGTCTTGCGATAATTTTTATTTTGGCCGGCACCGGCCAGGCGGGTCCCATCGGCAACGGCTTTTACGGATTTTTCGGAAAACTTTTCGGCTGGGGCTATTGGCTTCTACCCGCGCTTTCGCTTCTTGTCGGTTTTGTTTCGCTTGCAAGCGACAGACGGAAATTGCTCGGCTCGGTGCTTATGGGCGGCATCATCTTTATTCTTTCCGCTTTGGGACTGATAGATATTATTTCGCCCGGAAACGGCGGTTGGGCGGGTATAGCCGTGGGCGCGCTTAAGATTCCTTTCGGCACTCCGGCTTCGGTTGTCATTACCATAACCGCGCTCGTGGTTTCTTTTCTCGTTATCGTGAACCGGCCGCTTAAACTGAATCTTTTGAACGGCAAAAAAGACAATGAGGAAGATGAGTTGGAAATAAACATACCCGAAGAACCGCCGGCTGCGCCTAAAAATGAAAAGAATCTGCCGACTGGCGGAAAAAAAGAGAATAGTCCGCCAGCTGGCGGAGAGGAAAATCTGGTAATAGAATCGAAAATGGAAATGCCAAAAACGGGGGTTCTCGCTCGGCCGATAAAGAATTATGTCGCGCCGCCGCTCGACCTTTTAACCTCGACTACCGAGAAGCCGACTATCGGTGACCTGCGGGCAAACGCGAACGTCATTAAACGGACTTTGGACGGCTTCGGTATCCCGGTCGAGATGGGAGAAATCAACGTCGGACCAACCGTTACCCGCTACACCTTAAAACCAGCCGAGGGAATCAAACTCTCCAGAATAACGGCTTTAAGCCAGGATTTAGCCATGTCTTTGGCCGCCCATCCTATTAGGATTGAAGCGCCGATTCCCGGCAAATCGCTCGTAGGCATCGAGGTGCCAAACAAAGCGGCGGCCGTCGTGCGGCTTGGTAGCCTTCTCTTGTATCCCGATTCCAAAAAATCCGGCCAGCTTTCTTTTGCCCTCGGACGGAATGTGAGTGGCGAGCCGATTTTCAAAGATATCGAAAAAATGCCCCACCTTTTGGTCGCAGGCGCGACCGGCTCCGGCAAATCCATCATGATTCACTCCATTATAATGTCTCTGCTCTATAAAAACTCGCCGGATATGCTCCGTTTTATAATGATTGACCCGAAACGCGTGGAACTTTCAATTTATAACGGCATTCCGCATCTTTTATCTCCCGTCATCACCGAGAATAAAAAATCAATCGCCGTCCTCCGCTGGGCCATTCAGGAAATGGATCGGCGCTACAAGCTCCTTCTGGGCGAGGGCTCGCGCGATATTACAAGTTACAATAAGTCCGGTAAGAATTCGCTACCTTATCTCGTAATCGTGATAGACGAATTGGCGGATCTAATGACTTCCTACGGCCACGAAGTGGAGGGTTCAATTATCCGCCTAGCACAGATGGCCCGCGCGACCGGCATCCATCTCATTGTTTCCACCCAGCGGCCGTCGGTCGAGGTCATCACTGGCCTCATCAAAGCCAATATTACCTCGCGCATCGCGCTCCAAGTGGCGAGCCAGATAGATTCGCGGACGATACTGGATGCCGCCGGCGCGGAAAAACTTTTGGGGAGCGGCGACGCGCTCTTTACCTCCGCCGAACTTTCAAAACCTCTGCGCGTCCAGGGCGCGTATCTCACGGAGGAAGAAATAAAGAAGGTAACCGAATTTATCAAAAAGAATAATGAGAGCGCCGATGAGGGCATAAATGTTTCGGGTAATAACGGCACCGGAGAAGAAACCTCGGTGAATCTCAACTTCGACGACTTCGATACCGATGGCGCCGACGAACTTCTCGAAGAAGCGATTGAAACCGTCCGGGCCGCGAAAAAAGCTTCGGCTTCTCTCCTTCAGAGACGGCTTAAAGTCGGCTATGCCCGGGCCGCGAGACTCTTGGATATAATGGAGGAAAAAGGCATAATCGGGCCGGGGGACGGAGCGAAACCCCGGGAAGTGTTTTATAATGACGGGGAAGGAAATGGAGAATGAAAAGAAAAAATTAAACAATCTCATCCTTGAAGCTTTGAAACTCAAAGGGATGAATCTGGAAAAGCTTTCCCAGCTGACCGGGGTTTCCGAACATTCGCTCGCTCTGCTTCTTGAGGAGCAATTCGACAAATTGCCGCCCGCGCCCTATGTCCGCGGCTATTTGCTCAAGATCGCCGAGGTTCTGAACCTGGACGGCCGGGAACTTTGGCGGGAATATCTTAAAAATAACGAGGAAATCCGCCGTTCCGGCAAAGAAGATATCTTGCCGTTGAACCGGTTCGCCATACCGAAACTCAATAAAAAAATTGTCGCAATTTCCGGAGCGGTTATTTTGTTCGTCGCGCTCGTCATTTTCCGCCTGCCGGCTTTTTTCGGCCAGCCGGAACTCGAAATTTCGAATATTGACGAGAATCCGACCATTGTCCGCGAGGCCACGTTCGCCGTCCGTGGTATAATGAATCCGACTGATGAACTTATGATAAACGGCGAGGTCATCTATCCTCAAAAAGACGGAAACTTCGAAAAAAACATATTGCTTCAGCCCGGCTTCAATAATGTAGTGTTCCAAATAAAAAAATTGCTTGGTCGAGTCTATATGGTAGAAAAACAAATTTTCTATCAAACCAAAGAAAAAAATGAAACCCAATAAACAGGAAAAGGAAAAAGCCGGCGAGAGCATTGATTCACTCATCGAATCCATCCAGTCGCGCTTCGGCGACGGCTCCATAATGAGGTTAGGAGAAAATCATCATTCCAAGGTGGCGGTCGTGCCTTCCGGTTCGTTCTCGTTGGATATCGCCCTAGGCGGAGGATTGCCCAAAGGAAGAGTAATCGAAATATTCGGACCGGAATCTTCCGGCAAGACGACGCTCGCGCTCCACGCGGTCGCCGAAGCACAGAAGCGCGGCGGCAAGGCTGCTTTTATAGATGCCGAACACGCCCTTGATCCGGAATATGCCGCGCGCATCGGCGTGAAGGTGAAAGACCTCATTATTTCCCAGCCGGACAACGGCGAAGAGGCGCTGAATATCCTGGAAAGCCTCGTGCGCTCCAACATTATAGACGTGGTGGTAATAGATTCCGTCGCGGCCCTCACCCCGAAGGCCGAAATCGAGGGCGAGATGGGTCAATCGCATATGGGGCTCCAAGCGCGCCTCATGTCCCAAGCCCTCCGCAAACTCACCGCTATCGCGGACAAATCCGGCACGATAGTTATTTTCATAAACCAGACTCGGATGAAGATCGGCCTCGTCTTCGGCAATCCTGAAACGACGACCGGCGGAATGGCTTTAAAATTCTATGCCTCCGTTCGCATCGATATCCGCCGCATCGCCCAGGTAAAAAAGGGGGAGGATATTATCGGCAACCGGGTGAAGGCCAAAATAGTCAAAAATAAAGTGGCACCGCCTTTCCGCATTGCCGAATTCGACATTATGTATGGCGAGGGCATTTCCTACGAAGCCGATGTGATGAACACCGCCTTGAAATACGAAGTAATGAAAAAGAACGGCGCGAGTTTTTCTTTCGGCGAAGAGAAGTTGGGAGTCGGATTCGACAATGTCCGGCTGAAACTCAAAGAAGACAAAAAACTCCTTGAATCGATAAAGAAAAAGACCCAGGAGGCAGCCGACAAAAAGATTATAATTGGAGCTAGTCCTTCAACTGTTAGCGAAGAATAAATAAAAATCCGACATAATGTCGGATTTTTATTTTAAATTGAGCTTGAAGAAATTTTCAAAAAGCTTGGCGACGAGAATCGGGCCGGTGCCGCCGGGAGTCGGCGTATAACAAATAGATTCGGAAACGCTCATCGGATTGAAATCGCCGGAAATTTTATCTCCACTCATCCCATATCCGAAATCAATTACGAGCGCATCATTTTTCACCATTTCTGATTTTATCAATCCGGCTTGCCCAGTACCCAAAATGATCAGATCGGCCTGTTTTAAAATCTTTAGATCACTTCCTATATCTAAACAATATAATTCGGCGCACTTGCCTTTGAGCCAAACGGATACCGGCTTACCCACTAAAAATCCCAAACCTACTACCGCTACGCGATAATTTTCAATCCGCCAGTCGGCGGACAATATACAATTTTCAACTATTTCTTGAACAACGCCGACGGCGGGAGGTAAAACCGGATTCCGACCGGTGTAGAAAGCGCCGAGCGCCCGTTCGCCCAAAACATCGATGTCCTTTTCTCGCGAAATGGCGTTCAAAACATATTGGCAGTCGATATGGGCCGGAAGCGGCAACTGGACTATCGCTCCGCCGCACGTTTTATGTTTCGCGATTTTCAAAATCTCCTTCCGCAAGCCGTCCTGACCGATGCTTTCGGAAAATTTATAGAGCCGAAAATCCACACCAATCTCTTTCGCAATTTTTTCCTTTTGTTTTACAAAACTGGCCGACGCCGCGTCATCTCCGATTAAAAAAACCGCCATAAATTTATTCGGTTTTTCCGATTTTTTCAAATTCTCCAATATCCCTTCCGCGATTTTCTTCCCGTCTATTACCATTGATTTAGCAAAAGAAACGTGTTGTGGATAAGAGGAGGATAAGCCCTATTTAATAGGGAAATCCTTGCAGATTCGGCCTACTTCTTTTTTGAGGATTTCCGGTTTTTTCTCTTTCAAAAGCGCTTCGGAAATGAGCCGCCCGATTATTTTCATCTGCCTTTCTTTTAAACCGCGGGTCGTGAGCGCGGCCGTTCCCAGCCGGATGCCCGACGGGCTCATTGGCGTGCGTGTGTCGTGCGGAATGGTGTTTTTGTTCGCGATAATACCGATATCTTCCAGAAGCTCGCTGGTTTCCTGTCCGCTCAAACCGCGCGCCCAAGTATCCAAAAGTATAAGATGCGAATCCGTGCCGCCCGAAACTATTTTCCAATGAAGTTTTTTCAGAGTCTCCGCGAGAGCTTTGGCATTTCTGACCGTCTGCTTCGCATACTTCCTAAAGCCAGGTTCGGCCGCTTCTTTCAGAGCCACGGCTGTCGCGGCGATCTGATTGCCGTGAGGGCCGCCCTGAAGGCCGGGGAAAACGCTTTTATCTATCGCTTCCGAGAATTTATTGCGCGAGAAGATGAGCGCCGCTCTCGGTCCGCGCAAAGTTTTGTGCATTGTGGTCGTAACCACGTCGGCCGAAGAAAATGGCGAAGGATAAGCGCCGCCCGCGATCAAGCCCGCGAAATGGGACATATCCACCATAAAAATCGCACCGGAAGATTTGGCGATTCTCTGGAATTTTTTGAAATCGATTATCCGAGAGTAAGCGGTGTAGCCGGCCACAATTAGTTTCGGCCGTTCTTTTTTCGCGATTCCGGAAACTTCGCCGTAATCGAGTTGGCCACTGCCTTTTTGGACAACGTAAGGAATAATCTTCCACAACTTTCCCGTCACGCTCACCTTGTGGCCATGGGTAAGGTGGCCGCCCATATCCAAACGCAACCCCATAATCTTTTCTCCGACCGGAACGAGCGCGAGATAAACGGCGAGATTGGCGGGGGAGCCGGAATAAGGCTGGATATTCACGGACCATTCTTTGGGTGAAAGCCGGAAAAGCTTCAAGGCGCGCTCTTTCGTAAGGTCTTCCAGCTTGTCCATCACTTCGTTCCCGCCATAATACCTCATTTTAGAGTAGCCTTCCGCGTATTTATTGGTAAAAACGGAGCCTAGGGCAGCCAAAACATCGTCGGAGACGTAATTTTCCGAAGCAATCAGATTCAAAGTGTCGTTTTGCCGCTTAGCCTCGCTGTTTATGAGATTTTCGACGATTTTATCGTTCATTGTTTCTTTAGTATAATCTTAAAAAATCAAAAACACAAAGAAAAAGCGGGTGGTATACTCAAGTATACCACCCTGTTTTTTAATCAAAGTAATCAGTCCGAACTATTTATTCAGTAAATCGTTCAGATCATTCAGCGAGTTCTGTTCATCTTGAAGCCCGGAAAAACTGTCGGGAAGAGAGGTTTTGGCCGGCGTGCTTGTGGGCGTTGTAGTCGCAATATTATTTTCCGCCGGCAATTGGGCGTTGTAGTCATCTTCGGTCAGATTGGCCGCCGGGAACACTTCGGCCGGAGGAGGAAATATCATCGGAATGTAGGCGGCCATAAGTCCGATTGCCATTAAAATAGCGAAGGTTGCCAACACCACCCGATTATTTTTGAAGCTGTTCATAAAAGCTGATTTTGAGCCGATAGTTCTTCCTTATATTCTATCGCAAGTTTGGTCATTCGGGAAGAATAGCGCTCCGGTATCCAGAGATAGCCTTGTTTTTTGATGAGTTCATACAGCTCTTTCGTCACCTTCACATCCTGCAGGCAATAATCCTTGAGTTCTTGGATCTCCCCTCGCCGATACATTTCTATCGCCTCTAGCCCGTGGCTGGATTTGCCGATACCGAGATTCGCCTCGGCCAGAATTCCCAAACCGATGCGCCGGCCGAGATTCTTTTCCACTTCTTCGAGAATGTCGAAGTGCTCGATGGAATTGAAATTAAAGCTGAAATATTTTTCGAGGACCGGCAAATCGAAACGCACGCCGGCAAAGGTAACGATAAGCTGAGTGCGCTTTAAAAGCTCGCCCAGTTTTTCCATCTCGTGCTCGTCAAAAGCGAAATATTTGTCTTCGTCGTAGGAGTAAACGCCTACTACCGACACCGACAAATCTTTCAGGTGGTCGCGGCCGCCCACATCCTCGAAGGAGTTTTTCGTCTCGATGTCCAATATAATACGGTCCATGTTAAACGTGTCGGTCCGCAACTTTGGAGGCGGCATAGCTGTCGGGCTTGGTTTTTGCCTCGAAATTGTTGGCCCGCACCATTCCCACGACTTCCTGAATGAGATTTTTGGTCGGGCCGTTTTCGCCCACGTCCACGTGGATTTCGAAATCCCAGTTCAATTTCACGCCTTGCGCCGCCTGCTCTTTCGTAACTTTTTCCAAGTCGGTCAGAATGGCTTTCGCGGTATCGATGGAGAGCATTACTTCCTGGATGATGCGGTCGTGGAGATTGTAGAATTTGCCCATATCAAGCCGGCGCCAGAAATACCGGCCGCCATTCCCCACGCGGTGCACCACAATTGCGGTTACGAAGTCTGCATCGTTGTCCTGCAAACGCAAAGAATCGCTTCCGATAATCACTTTGTAATGCGCGTTCGGCTTTATTTTTATGAAATCTAAAATCTCCCGCACAACCTGGTCGGCATCAATTTTTAATCCGTATGATGTGTTGAAAACCGTATTCATTGTTGATATAAAAATACGCCCCAGGAAGGGGCGGTGTCAAATGAAACTCTATTTTTTTCTTCAGGACTTCTTAACGTCGGCCCAAAAGAAACAATAGCCCCAACAGAACGAATATCGCCGCCTCCAGCCAATTTTGTTTTTGAAAAGCTTCAATTAAAGCTAATCCGAAAAATAATACAAATACCGCGAAGTTGGCGCCGAACTTAATCTTTTTCATTTGTGGGCGATGAGGGATTTGAACCCCCGGCCTTCATCGTGTAAAGATGTTGCTCTACCACTGAGCTAATCGCCCTGGATTGTCGGCCCGGAAGGACTCGAACCTTCGAATAGACGAGGTATAAGCTCGTTGCATTAGCCGCTATGCTACGGGCCGTTAGGCCTTCAATCCTACTTGCTTCAGATTAAAGCTTTTTATGATTTTGTAAAACTCTTCCTGTTCCAAGGTCTCTTTTTCCATGAGCGCCTTAGCGATGGTATCCAGAACGGTGCGGTGGGCCGTCACGATTTTTTTGGCGATGTTTAAGGTCTTCTCGATTATCTTATTCACCTCGGCATCTATTTCAGTACCGACGGTTTCGGAATAATCTTTTTCAGTCGTCATCTCGCGGCCCAAAAAAATCAGTTCTTGGGTCTTGCCAAAGGTGCGCGGCCCGAGTTTTTCACTCATGCCATATCTGGTCACCATCCGATGGGCATCGTCCGTCGCATTCTTGATATCACTCGAGGAGCCGGTCGTAATGTCTTTGAAAACCAATTGCTCCGCCACATATCCGCCGAAGGATACGGCGAGGTCGGCCAAAAACTGCGTCTTGGTGCGGAGATGGGTTTCTTCAAGCGGCAATTTTATCGTATAACCGCCGGCCATTCCTCGGCTGATAATGGAAACCTTGTGTATCGGGTCGGCATCTTTCAAAGCCGCCGCGACAAGCGCGTGGCCGGCCTCGTGATAGGCGGTGATTTTCTTTTCGTTGTCGGAGATGACGCGGCTTCGGCGCGCGGGTCCGAGCATCACTTTCTCGATGGAACTCAAAAAATCTTCCTGGTCGACAATTTTCTTATTCTCCCGGGCGGCTTTGATGGCCGCTTCGTTTATGAGATTCGCCAAGTCCGCTCCGGCGAAGCCCGGCGTGCGCACCGCCACCACTTTCAAATCGACATTTTTCGCGAGCGGCTTTCCGATGGCGTGGATTTTCAAAATCTCTTCCCGGTCTTTGATGTCGGGACTGTCCAGAACCACGCGCCGATCGAATCGGCCGGGTCTCAAAAGCGCGGCGTCCAAAACATCCGGGCGATTTGTTGCCGCCATCACGATAACATTGGAGTTCCGTTCAAAGCCATCCATTTCAACGAGAATTTGATTCAAGGTCTGTTCGCGCTCGTCATGGCCGCCGCCCATCCCGGTGCCGCGCTCGCGTCCCACCGCATCAATCTCATCTATGAAAATAATGGAAGGCGCGGCTTTCTTGGCTGTCATAAACAAATCCCGCACGCGGCTTGCACCCACGCCCACGAACATTTCGACGAATTCCGAAGCGGAGATATGAAAAAAAGGAACATTGCTCTCGCCCGCCACCGCCCGGGCCAAAAGGGTTTTGCCCGTGCCCGGCAGACCCATCAGAAGCACGCCGCGGGGAATACGCGCGCCGATATCCAGAAATTTCTTGGAATTTTTCAAAAAATCCACTACTTCGCGCAATTCTTCTTTGGCTTCTTTCAATCCCGCCACATCCTTGAAGGTCACCTTGTCCTTACTTCGGGAAAAGAGCTTGATGTTCATTTTGCCGAATGAAAAGGCCTGATTCGCTCCGGTCTTCGCTTGGCGGAATATCCACCAAAAAATCAAAACCATAACGATTATGGGCAGGATAATCGGAACAAGAATACCCATCCAATATTTGAAACCACTCTCGTCTTGGACGCTCAGTTGCAGTTTTATCAAAGCTTCTTTCGTTACGCCGTAACCGGTGAGCGTTTCGATTATTCCCGTCTCGTTCTCCTTGCGCGAATGGGCGTTCGTCCCATCGTTCAATTTTATTTCCAAATCATTGCCATTCACATTCACGCTCTTCACCTCGCCTGCGATTATTTTTTGGGCCAGAGCGTCAATTGTGAGCTTCTGCGAATCCGTACCGGCCGGCGCCGAAAAAAGCGAAAAGATAAAAGCGACGAAAAATAAAAGGATTATGGCGCCCGTGAAATTTTTGGTAAACTTTTTCATCCCGTTAGAAACAGGATGCGCTTTTTAAGCGTATCCGTATTATTAAACTTATTTATTTCTTTATTTTTCATGGAATATTCTATATTATACTTAGCAAATTTCTAACGGGATGAATATTTTATATCATAACAAAAAAACAAACCGCCCTCAAATGAGAGCGGGTTCGAGTTTCTACTACCTGGTTAATTTCAAAACAATTCTCTTTTCCTGCGTTTTCACTTCGTGGACTGTGAAATCGTAGGCTTGGCCGATTGTCAGTTCTTTTCTCATTTCCGGCAAGCCGCCGAAATCCGTCACATGCACCTGACCCTGCAAACCGTGCTCCAGATTCACAACCGCGCCGAAAGGATTGAAGACGTAGACCGTGCCCTTTACCGCATCGCTTTCCTTGAAAAGCTCTTCGACTTTGGTCCAGGGATCTTCTTTCAGAACCTTGAGCGAAAGCGAGATACGGCCGTCCTTGATATCCACTATCTTGGCCTTAATCACTTCGTCTATTTTGACAAATTCCTTGGGGTTGTCGATTACGCGATGGTCAATTTCGGAAACATGGATGAATCCTTCAAGGGCCGGATTGTCGGTAAATCGGATAAAAATGCCGAAGTCCGCCACACCCGAGACCACTCCCTCGATATCCTGGCCAACCGAATAGTTCTTGGCGAGCTCCTTGGCGCTCAATTCTTGGGCCGCCCGTTCGGAAACGATTAATTTGTTGGTGCGCGAGTTCGCATCGATTATTTTCACTTCGAATTCCTGGCCCACAAAAGCCTGAAGCGCTTCGAGAATCTTGCCCTTTTCCTCCGCGCCGACTTTCGGATAGTGCTCGTTCGCCAATTGGGAAACTGGCAGGAAAGCTCCCAAGCCCCTGAGCTCGGCCATCAGCCCGCCTTTATTGAAACCGGTTATCTTCACTTTAATGGGCTCCTCTTTGCCCATCAATTCCTGAACATCGGTCCAGGCTTTTTGTTTATCGGCTTGCGAAAGCGAGAGTTCTATTAATCCTTCTTCATTATCTATATTGACTACTTTGGCGTGCACCGGCTCGCCCACATTCAAACTCTTCACAATTTCCTTCGCATTCTGAAGTTCGCCGCGATAAACGGCGCCCGTGCCGAAGCGGCCCAAATCTACCGTGAGCATTTTGGAACTTTTCTCCATTACTTTCCCTTCCACGAGATCGCCCGTCTTCAGGGTCGGCAAAAAATTCGGGTCCGTTTTCAAAAACTGGCCGATGAGGGTGTTCGCGCTCGGTTTCACTTTATCCATACTTGACGAAGATTATCATAAAAGCGCGTTGAAAATCAATCCCGTTAGAAATCACGCCCGCGCGCAAGCGCGCCCCGCAGGGGCCTGCGGGGCGGGCTATTTCTAACGGGATCAACCCCTAAATTCATTGCTGAACATCAGAAACAATGATAAAATAGGATAAATTCAGTATGATCATCAACTACTACGGCGGAGATTACTTCAAAATCCAGGCCGGAGACCTCGCCATTCTCATCGACCCGGAAAACCAGCGCTCGTTCAAGGGCGCGACATTGGCGTTGAACACCATAAGGCCGAGTTTGGCAGAAGCGCCTCTTGAAGCTTCTCCGGCATGGATAGACCACCAAGGGGAGTATGAGGTGAACGGAATAAGGGTAGAGGGCCGGACATTGGGTGAAGAGGAAAAAAAGGAAAAGACGGCTTATCGAATCGAGTTCGACGAGGTTCGCATCGGCGTTTTGGGCCATCTCGCGAAAGATCCCGATCCGAAGATGCAGGAGTTTTTGATGGATTGCGATGTGCTGATTATTCCGGCCGGAGAAAAGCCTTTTATTTCTTCCGCGGCGGCGGCTAAACTCATCCGCCAGCTCGAACCTTCGATTGTCATTCCGTCTTTCGCCGAGAATCCCAAACCGTTTCTCAAAGAGATGGGGCAGGAAAAAATAACAGCGGAAGAGAAATTCGTCTTTAAAAAGAAAGATCTTGCGCCGAAAGCGATGATCGTAAAATGGCTGGCTTCCTGAAAAAAATCAGCGAATTCCTGCGGCGGGTCCGTCGCTCGGACGACCGCGAGAAAAAACGCTGGATGATTTTTTTCTCCGCTATCGGGATGATTGCCGTCGTCGCCCTTTGGATGGCTTATCTGAATATCACTCTTCCTAGAAGCTCCGCGGACGAAACGAGCGCGACCCCCGAAGAAATTGGAACATCGCCATCTTTCTTTAAAATTCTCGGAACGGGCTGGGAATCCGTTTGGAAAAGCATCGAGAACAACGCGAATAATATCGGCAGAAATTTGGAAAATCAATGGCTGAATCTGATGGAGCAGGCAAAACGCACGAATGACGTGAACCTGGAAAAACCTTCGAATTAGGATATATTAATTAAAGGAATAATTTATGAATAAAGAAAAAGAAATACCGGAAGAAAGAAGGGACAAGATTCAGGCGCAGGAGATTACCTCCGAGCTCCGCGATTCCTATCTGGACTACGCGATGTCCGTCATCGTCTCGCGGGCTTTGCCCGACGTGCGCGACGGCCTGAAGCCGGTTCAGCGGAGAATTCTCTGGGCGATGTGGGACGACAGCCTGACGCACAGCGCCAAGTTCCGGAAATCGGCCAATGTCGTGGGTGCGGTCTTAGGGCGCTATCATCCGCACGGCGACATCGCACTTTACGACGCGATGGCCCGAATGGCCCAGGATTTTTCCCTGCGCTATCCGCTAGTTGACGGGCAAGGCAATTGGGGATCGATCGACGGGGATTCTCCCGCAGCAATGCGTTACTGCGTAACCGGAAACACTTTAATCATTACCGAAAAAGGACTGGTTCCGATTGAAAGTTTAGGAGATTCAAAAAATCTGGACGGCGAAGAAAAAAATATTCAAATAAAAATACTTTCTAAAAATAGGGGGGTTAACAAAGCCGTGAAATGGTTTGACAGCGGCAGACATCCAACGATTAAAGTGGAAACGAATCACGGATTTTCCTTGACGGGCAGTGAAAATCATCCGATTCTCACTTGGATAAAAAATCCCGCCACTGGCGCTCCTTCTTTCTCGTGGAAACTTTTAAACGATGTAAAAGAAGGAGATTTTGCCGTTATTGAAAGAACTTCCGATTTGTTATGGCCGGAAAAAAATATCAACCTGGCTTCTTATTGGCCAAATGAAAATAGGCGCTGGGATAAAAAAATCCTACCCAGAGAGTTGGATGAAAATTTAGCGTTCGTGCTTGGGGCGTTAATAGCGGAGGGAACAATCAAAGAAAATGAGATTGAATTCTGTAACAGCGATCCAGAATTCATAGATGAATTTAAGGCGAAATGGCGGAATGTTTTCCCCGATTGCCGCCTCCATCAGTTTTACCGCAAGCCGAATTCTTTTGGCAAAAAACCTTACCAAACGCTGGAGATACACTCCCGGCAAGTGGCGGCTCTATTGAGAAATGTCGGTCTTTTACCCGTGAAATCCGCCAAAAAAACGATTCCTAATCTGGTTCTTCAATCACCAAAGTCAGTTGTCGCTTCTTTCTTAAGGGCCTATTTCGAAGGAGACGGCAGTATCAGCTGGAGCGGGAGAATGAACGAACTTAGCGCGGTTTCCACAAGCGAGAAACTTATTAAAGAAATTCAAATAGCACTTTTGAGATTTGGGATAGTATCCGCGAAAAGATTTGATAGATTAAAAAGCAATCACAAGCTCTATATTCGCGGCCTGAAAAACTACGCGCTTTTCAAAAAGCAGGTAGATTTTGCTGTTTCGGTCAAAAAAACAAAGTTGAACGGCTTATTGGAAAAAACCGAAAGAGATTCTTCATTGACGGACTTCGTGCCATTTTTATCAGAATTCATAAGGAAAAATACGGAACGAGATTATAAAAAAGAAAGAATAACCAACCATTACAATTTTGACCGTTATTCAAACCTAAAAAACAGAGAAGCGGGCATATTAACTGCGGTTCGCTCCGAAATAAAAACCAAAACCGCCGGAGTCCTGGAATCCCTACTTTCAAACAATTACCTTTTTGACCCGATTGTAAAAGTGGAAAAAGGCGGAATTGAAAAAGTTTATTCGGTAAAAGTCGCCAGTGATTGCCACTCTTTCGTTGCGAACGGTTTTATAAATCACAACACGGAGGCGCGCCTTTCGCGGATAGCGGAGGAACTTCTCACGGATATCGAAAAAGAAACGGTGGATTGGCAGCCGAACTACGACGCCACCCGCGAAGAACCGAAATTCCTGCCGGCCCGGCTTCCGAATCTGCTTTTGAACGGCACGGTCGGCATCGCGGTCGGTATGGCGACATCCATTCCGCCCCATAATCTGGGCGAGATTGCGGACGCGACCGCTCATCTAATAGAGCACCCCGACGCCGATATAAAAGAATTGATGCAATTTATGCCCGGGCCGGACTTTCCGACCGGCGGAATCATCTACGACAAAAAAGCGCTCGAGGAAGCCTACACGACCGGCAAGGGTTCGGTCACTATCCGCGCCAAAGCTGAGATAGAAGAAAGAACCCATTCAAAACACACCGGTCAGGCGTCATCGGGCAGCTTCCAGATAATCATCTCCGAAATTCCGTATCAGGTGAATAAATCCGATCTCATCACCAAGATGGCCGAACTCGTGACGGACAAGAAAATCGAGGGTATCCGCGACATTCGCGACGAATCCGACCGTGAAGGCCTCCGCATCGTCGTGGAATTAAAGAACGACTCCTCGCCCCAGAAAATACTGAATCAGCTCTATGAATATACCGAACTCCAGAAGAATTTTTATTACAACGTTCTCGCGCTCGTAAACGGCCTTCAGTCGGAGATACTATCGCTCAAAGACGTGCTCTCGGAATATCTGGAACACCGGAAAATAGTAATTCGCCGCCGAACGGAATTCGACCTCAAAAAAGCCCAGGACCGCGCCCATATTCTCGAAGGCCTCGTTAAGGCACTCGATAACATAGACAAAATAATCTCGACCATCAAGAAATCGAGAGACCGCGAAACGGCGAAACAGAGTCTGGTCAAGAATTTCAAACTCTCACCTCTCCAAGCCGACGCCATTTTGGAAATGAAACTTCAAAGTCTTGCCGCCCTCGAACGGGAAAGACTGGAGAACGAGCTTAAGGAAAAAAGAAAGCTTATCGCTGAGCTCGAGTTGATATTAAAACAGCCGAAGAGGATATTAGGCATCATTAAAGATGATCTTCTGGATCTCAAAAAAATCTTCGCTGACCCGCGCCGGACGAAAATCATCGCGACCGGACTTAAAGAATTCAAGGAAGAGGATCTAATTCCTCAAGAAGAGGCTATTATCACCTTCACTCAAGACGGCTATGTGAAAAGGATGCCGCCGACGACCTTCCGCGTGCAGAAGCGCGGCGGCAAGGGTCTTATCGGTTCCGATCTCAAGGATGAAGACTTGATCAACCAACTCCTTTCGGCCGACACGCACGATAACATTATCTTCTTCACGACCGGCGGAAAAGCCTTTCAAACAAAAGTTTACGAAATACCGGTGGCCGCTCGCACCGCGAAAGGCAAATCAATCCATAACTTCTTGGAGATTCCGCCGAACGAAAAAGTGAGTGCGATTGTCACCTATCCGCAGGCGCACGCCGACGGCAAGCACTTTATGGTAATGGTGACGAAAAGCGGCGTGGTGAAGAAAACCCCATTGGCGGATTTCGAAAATGTCCGCCGGAGCGGCATCATCGCCATCAAATTGAGCGCGGGCGACATTCTGGGCTGGATAAAGCTTTCCGAAGGCGATGATCAGATAATCCTCGTAAGCGCTCTCGGACAGGCTATCCGTTTCAAGGAAAAAGACATTCGGGGTATGGGTCGCGCGGCCGCGGGCGTACGCGCCATCCATCTCAAGAAAAGCGACAGCGTGAGCGGGCTTGATATAATAAAGAAAGAGAATTCGGACAAATCAAGAATGGTGGCGGTGATGGCGAATGGCTTCGCTAAACAGACGGCGCTCAAAGAGTATAAAATCCAGCGCCGGGGCGGCTCGGGAACAAAGACGGCCAAGATTACGGATAAGACGGGGCCGGTCATCGGAGCGCATATCGTGGACGATAAAGTAGAGGAGGTGTTGGCTTTTTCGACTAAGGGCCAAGCCATCCGGACACCGCTCAAAGATATCAGAGTATTGAGCCGCGCCACGCAAGGGGTGAAGATTATGAACCTGGAAAAGGGGGATAATCTGGTGGGAATAGTGTGCTTATAGAATTATGAATTTATCAAAAAACCAATTAATAATCACAGTTGCTGTCGGGGTGGTGATATTGATATTTGCGCTGGTTTTTTCGGGCATTATTCCCGGCCTCCAGAATAAAACAACGGACTCGACAAAAATAAATGCGACTTTGAGTTTCTGGGGAATTGGAGATATGAAAGACGCTTATGTAGGCATTTTCGGTTCTTTCAAAACAACCTATCCAAATGTTACGGTGAATTACCGCGCTTTTACGGACGGCGCCGAATACGACACCGCGCTCCTTGAAGCGCTCGCGGCCGGCCAGGGCCCTGATATTTTTATGGTTCGGAACACGGATCTCCCGAAACAAATAAACAAAATTGCGCCCTTTCCTCAAACACAGATTGCCGCCGCGCAATTCAAGCAATATTTCCCGCAGGCCGCAGGTCAGGACTTCACGTTGGGTCAAAATGTTTATGCCTTACCGCTCTCAATAGACACGCTCGCGCTTGTTTATAATCGCGATATCTTCGACCAGGCGGCGATGCCGCTTCCGACGAGCTGGCAAAGCTGGGAGGATTTCACGGCCGCGGCCTCCAAATTGGAAGCCAAAACTGAAACCAACGACCTTCTCTATCTCCTTATGATGCAGAACGGAACGAAACTTTCGGACAATAGCGGCAAAGGACTAGTGTCTTTCGCCTCTCCGAACGGCGTCCAAGCTTTGAACTTTTATTCTCCGCTTTATAAAGCAGGAGCAATCGACGATTTCAGCCAGGGTAAGACAGCGATGACTTTTGCTTACGCGCGCGACCTTCCGCGAATAGCGTTAAAGAACGGGTTTTTGAACTTTGCCGTCGCGCCCGTACCTCAACCGAAGAACGCCGCGCTCTCAATTTCGTATCCGAGTTATTGGGGCTATGCCGTTTCGCGCCAAAGTCCGAACCAAGCACTCGCCTGGAATTTCATAATCGCGATGGCGGTGAACGAGGCGACGGCAAAAGATTATGTCGAAAAAACAGGCAATCCGCCGACCTTGAACTCGCTTATTTATAAATATCAAAATGACCCCGCCCTCGGCGTTTTCGCGAGACAGGCCCTGACCGCCCGCTCTTGGTACCAAGCGGACGCCGAATTCATAAACAAAACCGTTTCGGGTATGATTAATTCATTCGCAAAGGGCGGAATCCAAGCAATAGAAGCCTTAAATCAGGCTCAAAGCGCCATCAACCAATCTTTGAATAAAAGATAATAATTATGAATAATTTCTCGGCCGCTATTTTCGACATTTGGAAGGGCGCTAGTTGCGGCGCTTCCGTTCCGATAACGTCCGGCAGTGGGCCAGCCGGCCCGTGCAGTCTCTGCGATGGCCTCCAGGTGGCGATAAATATAGTGAACGGCCTTACGACGGCCGCCATCGTCATCGCGACGGCGATGATAATCTATGGCGCGGTCCGCCTAATGCTCTCGGGCGGCTCGGAACAAATGTTTAAAGACGCAAAAGGCACTATCACGAGTGCTGTTATCGGGCTCGCTATCGTCCTCGGCGCCTGGCTTATAATAAACACCGTCATCCATATCATCTCGGGCAATGTTAATTTCCCTTGGGCGAGCATTAAGTGTTTAATATAAATAAAATGTTCAAAAAAATTATTTCAATTGTGAGCCTAACAGCCTTCTTGTTGGTTTTATCGGTTGCGACGATTGCATCTGCTCAAAATCCTCAACCTCCTCCCCCTAGTGGTTTAATTAATCCACTTTGCCCCGCAGGTAATCCGAATTGCGCCCGCTCCGACGCCGAAGGCCTCTTAAATTCCATCGTAAGCTGGCTTTTGATAATCGCAACTCCGATTGCAGTCGGAATGATAATTTACGGCGCTTTCCAGATGATTTTCGCCGGCGGCGACCCGGAAAAATTCAAGAACGGCAAGATGACGATTCTTTACACGGCAATCGGCTATGGTATAATCCTGATAGGTGAGGGTATCACCCTGATAATCAAGGACGTTCTGAGCAAATAAGATACCCCATAAAAGGTCGCTTTTAGATATAAATAAAAATGATAAAAAATAAAAAATTGATTAGCGGAGTTGCGTTTCTGGTTGTTTTATTGCCAGTTCTGGCTTTTGCTCAAATTTCTGGTCTCCCGGTTCAAATCACGTCGGTAACTGAGGCTAGCACCAGATTAGGAGCCATTGTGGGTTTTTTCGTGATTTTATTTTGGGTTCTCACCGTTGCCATGTTAATCTGGGCTGCCATAATTTATCTCACAGCCGGTGGCGATGAGGAAAAATTAAAGGAGGCTAAGAGCCGGATAATCTATGCCGTAATAGCGGCCGCTATCGCCTTACTATCTACCAGTCTGAAATCCATTGTTACAAATCTAATCGGTGGTACCAGTTAATCGGGTTTTATAGATACTAAAAAACACTCTCACAAAGGAGGGTGTTTTTTTTACAACAGTTAAAGTAATATAATATGTAATATGTTCAATAAAATCGTCACTGTGGTTTTTGCCGCAGATCCCCCAATAAAATCTATAACGGATGTGGAAAACACTCTAGTCAAGATTGTAAATTTGATGTTTGGGATATTTTGGATAATTGCGGTCGTCGTTATTATTTGGGCCGCTTTTACGTTCCTTACGGCTGGCGATGACAAAGAAAAGGTGGAGAAAGCTAAAAAGATTCTCCTTTACGCTTTGATCGCTGCCACTGTGGCGCTTTTAGCAAATAGCATTGGTCCGGTTTTGAGCAATCTTCTTGGTGGAATATCCTAAGATAATTGGAGTTATGTTAACGAATATTTTTCAAAAACAATTAATTAAAATTGTTTTTTTCTCACTAATTATAATTAGTGCCTTAGCACATATCTATAAAATAAATTTGCCTGCAATTCCAGTCTTTGACGAGTCTTATTTTTCCACCTTTGCCGCCCAGAACGCCCTCGGCGAACCCTACTTCGATATTCATCCTCCGCTCGGCAGACTAATATTTACCCTTCCGTTATTTTCAAAAAGCCGGGAAGCGCTTAAAGATGCGGACTTTGTAAGAACATACCGAAGCCCGACGAGCAGCCAAATAATAACTGACTATAGGCCGGGGAGTTATAAAAGTTTTCCTTATTTGGATTTGAGATTAATAAGTGTTCTTTCGGGTTTGGCATTTCTTTCGGCGCTTTTCTTTTTCATCCGGGAGCTGGCAGGGGACAAGGTCGCTCTTCTTGCAATGTTTCTTGCAGCTTTGGAAAATGCGCTTCTGCTCCATACCCGCCTCATCTTAATGGATGGAATGTATCTGGCGCTCGGTTTATTCGGCCTCTACTTCTTCGTTAGAAAATATCCGAAACCTATTCTGGGCGGGTTGTTATTCGGCGCGGCCTTGGCTGTAAAACTCACTGCCATTGCCCTTATTGGGCCGGCTCTGGTTCTATGGATGCTTTCGGGCGACAAAAAAACAGCCGGAAAAAACTTTTTGAAATTCTGTCTTATATCTTTTGGAACTCTCCTGGTACTCTGGTTTTCCATAAACACCCTGCTTTCCCCCCCCGGAGAAAGGCTCGCCTCATTCAATGAAATTATGGGGACTAGCCTCGCGCCTGCTTTCTGGACGCCGATAATAATGTTTTTGAAAGATATTTTAGTATCATTCGTCGGTTATACTTTCGGCGGAAATAACCCAATGATGAGCCCGTGGTATTTTTGGCCCATTCTTTTAGGAACTATCCATTACGATAATTCAGGGATGAACATAAGACTTGTCGGCAATATTTTCGTCTGGTATCTTTCAACACTCGCGGTTCTCGCGGCAATCGTGAAGTTCGCGAGAGACGGGATAAAAAAAATCAGCTTGAGCGAAGAATACAAACCGGCGCTTATCCTGCTTGGCGGATATATATTCGCCCTGGTTCCGTTTTTTACGATAATCCGCCGAGCGACTTTCCTGTACCACTACTTCCCCGCGCTTGCTTTTGCCATCGGTCTTGCGGCCTTTTTTATAATAAAATTCCTTGAGAATAAATCTAAGGGAATAAAAAACACGGCTATTTCCGCGATAATAATTCTCACCGTCATCGGTTTCATCGTTTCCGCTCCCTATACCTACGGTTTATAAGAATTAAAAAAAACAGAGCCTCAACTCTGAATATTTCGGAGCGAGGCTCTTTGAATCTACAAACTAAAACTTGTAACTTACAACCGGGTCTTATGACCTCATTCCGAAAACCAGCTAATTCCAAGCTATTGAAGTGGCATCTACATCACCGTCAAGCGCCGTCATCCAAAAGATGGCTTGCCGCTCAACTTTACCGCTTAAGCTTTTTCCAATGTCCACCGTATCAGTGGACCCATTTTGAAATTTAACAAGCGTTCTTCCGGTAACAATCACGTCAACCATACGTCGGTAATTATAATTGTAAAGATCTATCTTTTCGCTCCGCACGCCTTTTGTAAGGTGTATCGGAAAAGAAATCAGATCTTTTTTCTCCGGCTCTGTAGGGATGTTCGCAACGGAATTCTGATAAATTACCGTTGCTACAACCGGCGATTGTTTCACCGATGTAGTATCTAACAGCCAACCTGCCGTCTTCCCATCCCATCTGCTTACCGCCCCACCAACAGCATTTAAAGTTGATGGAATAACCGCGTACAAGAAGAAAAGAATTGTAATCCCGATTGCCAGAAAAGTTAACACACTTCTGGAACTGGTCACGAATTTTTCCATCCCATAGGGATCATACGATGGAAGAAATATTAATGCCAGAATAACAAGTAAAAATACCGGAATCAGTGATACAACACTTGTTATTGGAACTATTACCAAATAAAGAGCGAATAATAATTCGAATCCCAGCACCAATCCAATCAATGTCAGAAGACGCCTTCCTCCACTTATCAGTGCAACAGCGCCAATTAGCAGGGGATCAGCCACAACCATAAAGAATAGGAGAATCCCAATTAAAGCGAATGTGACTGTAAGCCATGGATATCCAAATAATGCGACGATAACAATTAAAAACGGATACAAAAAAGAGATAATAATTGCTATCTTTAAAATTAACCAAACCATTAGTACCTGTGGGGTACGGAAAATTTCTACTATTGTTCTCATTGCCATTCTCCTTTCTTTTCACCTCTGAATTTTCTTAACCAATTTGCGGCATTTTTATCCGCCTCATTGAAGCTTTCCCAAAAACCTTTTCCTTTGGGTTTGTCGTCAGCAATAACCGGTTCTTCTTTCTTACCGAAGAAGATATCATCAAAGAGTTGGAGCTCTTTCTTTATCTTCTCCGCTTCTTTTTCCATGTCCATATCACCGGCTTTTTCCAGACGTTCGAATATTTTACCAACAAAAGCTGCTCTAGTGCTTTCTGCGGCTTTAGAGGAAATATCCTTTTTTTGTTTTTTTCCAGACACGTCTCCTTCTTTTTTGTTATCCAGTCTATCTGAAACATATTCCAAAAAATCGGAGCTTTTTTCCATTATCGCCGAAAGAAATGGATTAGAAACTTTCTCTGCTCTTCCTTCTATCCAACTGGTAAAAAGATCGAAACCTCTCTTTAAGATAGGGTTATTTCTTAATTTACTATCCTCCGGGATAAATTTTTCAACGAACAAGTCGGCAAGTTTTTCCAACTCTGTATTGAAGAAACTCAATGCCTCATTTACGTGTTGTTTTTTAACAGCCATTTTTACATCTCCTTTCCTTCCTTTCGGAAGAATCTAGTTATAAGTTAGTTATTTATTATGACAATATTCTGCTTATATCTTAGCATAGAACAAATTAGTTGTCAATTACTCGTAAGGCACATTCAACCCTCAAGTGCAACACTCATCACCTCCTGGGGTGTTCTCCACCCCAGACGTTTTCTTGGTCTTGAATTTAATGCGCGTTCGACATACGCGATATCTTCTTCCTGTATCATAGTGAAATCAGTCTTCTTGGGGAAGTAGTCTCGGATGAGGCCATTCGTGTTTTCGTTCGTGAGCCAGACGAGGGGTATATACTCTGCGCTCCCCGGGAAAGTTTCTCTGCAGCTCCCTGGAGACTGACGATGGAGAGCGATTCAAAACAAAAGCAATAGAACGGACCGATTCCCTTTTCCACCTCATCACCTGAATGATTTCCCTCTCTTCGATTGAAAAATGTTGATATGACATACACTTCATTTTACCGAAGTGTTGCACTTACTTGTTGAACTAACTAAATCGCGGTATTATGCGATAAATAAAGGGTATTTTAGCATGGGCAGGTGGCGAAATTGGCAGACGCACCAACTTTAGGAGTTGGCGATCGCAAGGTCTTGTGGGTTCAAGTCCCACCCTGCCCACTAGATAATTATTAATTCTCCGTATTGGGGCCTGAAACCGATTATTTATCGGTTTGTTTTTGTTCCTATGTTTTATCATTACTATCCTATTTATCCGACCGGATAAATAGGATAGTAAGAAGACAAAATAAAAAACGTGGAAATAACAATATTGGAAATCGGCAAAAACGAATCTTAGTTGATTTGTTTTAAACTTCCCGCCTTGCTGATTTCAAAAATTTCGACAAAATCAACCATATTAAACTTATCCAAATCATCGATGAATTGTTTTGGGATTTTTACTTTGCCAACCCATACGCTTTTCTGAATCATTTTCAAGTCCAGGTTTTTTAAAACTTCTCTAATCCAGGCTCGCTTTGATCTTTCTTTTTCCGGAATATCGAAAACAACAATGGTAAATTGACCCTTTTCTTTCGAATAGCTCATAGGCCGAGGCAATCTTTTTATATTATCCAATTTCAATTTTTCAAGTTTTTCTTTTCCTTTTCCGGTAATGGAGAAGAAATTTGTCTTGTTTCTCGCTTCAACTTTTATAAGGCCGTCTTCTTTTAGTTTATAAAGAAGGTTGTAATATTTTTGTTTAATTTCCGCTTCTTTTTTTCTTCCGGCTCTATCGTCTTTTATTTTATATGTCTCGTGTTCCATTCTACCAATGGAGGCACCGTAACCGGCATTCAAGAAAGCATTGAAAAAATCAAAACTATTAATTGTCATATCTCCTAAAACCTCCAAAACCTTCAATAAAATATCTCCTTTAGCCATATTTTTATTATACTATCTTATTAATCCTATCGGAAAGATAGGATAGTGATTCTATTAATAAAATAAATAGAAGAATATCTTCTTACTATTTGCGGCGGCGGGCGTGGAAGGTCTGATGGATTTCCTTGAGCTCCTTATTGGTCAGGTGGGTATAGACCTGGGTGGTCGAAATATTGGCGTGGCCCAGAAGCGACTGGACCGAACGCAGGTCGGCGCCGTTTATAAGAAGGTCGGTGGCAAACGAGTGTCGGATTTGATGGGGGTGGACTTTTTTCGGGATGCCGGCTTTTTTGGCGTAGAAAGAAGTTAATCTCTGAACGGAACGGGGATTTATCCGGCCGATTACCTTGTTCTTTTTGGTCAGGCTCGCGAAAAGGTATTCCTCGGTATCGCTTCTTTTTTCCAAATAGTTTTTAATGGATTTTTTGGCCCCCTCCGACAGAAAAACCACCCGGAGCTTGTCGCCTTTTCCGCGCACGGATATTTCGCCCCGCTCCAAATCCAGATAGCGGGGGAGGGCGCAAAGTTCGGAGAGCCGGAGACCGGTCGAGAAAAATGTTTCCAAAATTGCCCGGTCCCGAAGCGAGCGCAAATCCTTCCCGTCGGGAGCCGAAACCAGGCGCTCCAATTCTTTATAGTCCAGGGTTTCAATGTCGCGTCGGGAAACCCTCGGCAACTCTATTTTTTCCGGAGCGAGCACTTTTATATCGCGCTTCAGGAGATATTTCAAAAGATTGCGAATGGCGATTACGTAATAACTCTGGGTATTTTTTTTCAAATCTTTGCGGGAAAGATTTACCCGGAAGTCGCGCACCGCATCCTCCGTAATATCCTTAATGGAACGGATTTTCTGGTTTTCCAGAAAAAATTTCAGGTAGCGCCCATAGTTCTCGCGCGTCTTCCGCGAGCGGTTTCTTTCCACCTCCAGATAGTCCAGATAATCCTTGAGATATTTTTCCGCTTCGGTCATTTGTTTCATCTTACCACTTCTGTCGCAAAAGGTTTGGGGGTATCCCTAGTTCCCTCAAAAAACACGCTATCAAATTCCCCAGTGCCGATAACCTCCGGTTATCGAGCATCCACGATTGCTTTCGCAATCGGGACGTGGAATTTGCGCTCGCTCTCGGCCTCGCTCTTCCGCTTCGCGGAAACCATGCCCACTCGGCCTGCGAGACGGTTTTCTTGAGGAAATTAGGGATACCCCATTAATAAAATAAAAAGGTGAGGTTTTTCTTCCCAAAGAAATATCTCGAAGCTAGGTTACGACTTTACGAGTGGTAATGAAGGGGATGCGGGAGAGGCGATAAAAACTTTACAAATTCAAAAACCTGAGATAGAATGGAAAAACCATGTTAACCAAGAGACAAAAGCAGAATGTCATCAAAGAGAGTGCCAAGCACGATACCGATACCGGCTCCGAGGAGGTCCAAATTGGCCTTCTTTCTAAGCGAATTAAGCTTCTGGCCGATCACCTCAAAAAGAACGCCAAAGATAATCACTCTAGGCGGGGTCTTTTGATAATGGTGGGCAAACGGCGCCGCTTTCTCCAAGCCCTCAAAGTGGATGACGAGAAGCGCTATACGCAAGTTATGAAGAAGCTCGCAATCGAGGCGTAAACAGATGGTTAATAACAATCCAAACCAGAGAGTGGGCGTCTTCATAGATGTCCAGAATATTTACCATTCGGCAAAAAATCTCTACCGTTCCCGCGTCAATTTCAAAGAATTGATGAAGGCGGTCGTAGGCCGGCGCCAGCTGGTCCGCTCGATGGCTTATGTCATCAAAACGGAAAATACCGAAGGAGAGAGTTCTTTTTTCGAGGCCCTGCGCCAAGCCGGAATGGAATTAAGAGTGAAAGACCTTCAGATATATCCGGATGGAACGAAAAAAGGCGACTGGGATGTGGGTCTGGCGGTGGACGCCATGCGGATGGCTTCGACCCTGGATGTCATCGTGCTCGTGACGGGCGACGGCGATTTCGTGCCCCTCGTGGAATATCTGAAGCTCGGAATGGGCAAAGCAGTGGAAGTCGCGGCTTTCAGCCGGACGGCTTCAGGAAAACTCAAAGAAACTACCGACACCTTCGTCGAGGTGGAACACATTCCCCGGGCGCTCTTGAGAATAAAGAGCCGGGAATAAATTTTTAATAAAACAACTAATATGGACTTAGCGAGAAAAATATACAAAACAAGTATGAAAGGCGAGGAGGTTTCGTTTGAAGTTTCGAAAATAGCCGGCCAGGCGAATGCGGCCGTCATAGGCCGGCATGGCGATACGGCCGTTTTGGCAGCCGTTGTAATGAGTGAGCAGGACAAGAGCGGGGATTTCTTTCCGCTCACAGTTGATTATGAAGAAAGATTTTATGCCGCCGGAAAAATCCTCGGTAGCCGTTTCGTGCGTCGCGAAGGCAAAGCCACAGATGATGCCGTACTCTCCGCCCGCGTCATCGACCGTACCATCCGCCCGCTCTTCGACCCCCGCCTCCGCCGCGAAGTCCAGGTAGTTATCACTATTCTTTCTTACGAAGAAAAAAATGATCCGGATTTTATCGCGCTTCTATCGGCTTCGGCCGCGCTCGCCATCTCCGACATTCCCTGGAACGGCCCAGTGGCCGGAATGAAGATTATTTCTCCGGAAAATGGAGATATTGCGAGTTATCAGGCTTATTTCGCCGGAACGGATAAGAAAATTAATATGATAGAGTTCGAGGGGAAAGAGATTTCCGAGAGCGTGGCGGAAAAAGTTTTCGCCGAATGTTTCGAAGAAATCAAAAAATTGGTGGCTTTTCAGAGAGATATCGCGAAGGAAATAGGAAAACCCAAGGCCCAAGTGGCTCTGGCAACCGCCGATCCGAAAACCCAATCCGTCGTGAATGAATTTTTGAAAGAAGATTTGGAGGAAGCTCTTGCGGCTAAGCACACCGAAGGGTTACGGAAAAAAATATTGGAACATCTCGAAAAAGCCGGCGAGAATGAGAGCGTGCTCAATTCCGCCGAGGTCTTCTTCGAGGAAGAGGTGGACAAATATGTCCATACTTTGGCAATAGAAAAAGATAAGCGGGTTGACGGAAGAAAAATGGATGAGGTTCGCGATCTTCATGCCGAAGCCGGTCTTTTTAAAAGAGTTCATGGCTCGGCGCTCTTCTGCCGAGGTGAAACTCAGGTTTTGGCGATGACAACTCTTGCGACGCCCGAAGGCAAACAACTTGTTGAGAGCATGGAGGGCACAATCAAGAAGCGTTTTATGCTGAACTATAATTTCCCGGGTTTTGCAACCGGAGAAACAGGACGCTCCAATCGGGGACCCGGCCGCCGAGAAATCGGCCACGGCGCATTGGCTGCGAAAGCCGTCGTTGCGATGCTGCCCTCCGAAGAAGAATTTCCTTATGCAATCCGCGTCGTTGCCGAAACTCTTTCCTCGAACGGCTCCTCCTCTATGGCTTCAACCTGCGCAACCTCGCTCTCGCTTATGGATGCCGGCATACCGCTCAAAAAACAAGTGGCTGGAATTTCCATCGGATTGATGAGTGATGAAAGCGGCCGCTACAAACTCCTAACCGACATTCAAGGACCGGAAGACCATTACGGAGATATGGATTTCAAGGTGGCCGGCACGCGCGACGGAATAAATGCCATTCAGATGGATGTGAAAGTAGACGGTATTACGCTTCAAATTTTCAAAGAAGCTTTAATGGCCGCGAAGACCGCACGCTTCCAAATACTGGATGTTATGGATAAAACGCTTTCCGCACCCCGCGCAGATCTTTCGCCTTTTGCGCCCCGTATCACAACCATCCAAATCCCCATTGAAAATATCGGGCAAATTATCGGTCCGGGCGGAAAAACAATTAACGGCATTCTGGCTCAGACCCAAAATAAGGTAACGATAGATATCGAAGAAGACGGAAGAATATTTATCGCCGGCACCGATTCGGCTCTCGTCGCTCAAGCGGTTTCGATAATCAAAGGAATTGCGAAGGATGTGAATATCGGAGAAATGGTTGAAGGAACGATAATTAAAATATTGGATTTTGGAGCAATTGTGGATCTCGGCGGCGGCAAAGATGGAATGATCCATGTTTCCGAACTCAAAGAAGGTTTTGTTAAAAAAGTGGAAGATGTCGTCAAGGTGGGCGATTTTGTAAGAGCGAAAGTAATCCGATCGGAGGACGGAAAAATCGGACTTTCTCTGAAGCAGGTGGCGGCGAAGTAATTTACCGGGCCCGGTCTATCTTATCCACAACACAGAAAATTCTCAGGTGGTATAATATAAGGACAATGGCAAATGAAAACTTAATGGGTGCAGGCGAGGGCGAGTCTCCGTTGATGAAGCCGGCCGCTCCGAACGTCGACGTGCGGACGATGAGTTCCGACATGCAGTCGATTAATACCGGCAGTCCCACTCCGAAACCTTATGTTCCGCAAACAGCGCCCGAAAATATGGCTGTAGTTCCTCCGGTTCCGAATACTTCCGTTCCAGATCAATCATTCCAGATACCTCAGGCGGACACAACCTTCGGTTCGCCGATGCCAGAAATACCAGTCAAAAAAAGTGGTAAGGGGGTCTTCACGGCTATCATAGTTTTCATTGCGGTCGTCGGCCTCGCGGCTCTCGGCTACTTCGTCATTTATCCGATTTTCTTCGCCAATCCGAATTCATTTCCGATTGCAATTCCGATTAATATGAATCCCAATCCGGCGCCGGCGCTTCCCGCAACCGAGCCGACCCCGATATCCGAACCGGCTCCGATTACCGAAGTCGTTTCTTCTACCGCGCCCGTAGCGCCCGCTACGCCGGCACCAACCCACGTTTCGATTCTTACGATTCCGGCCGATAGTAAACTTGAATTAAGCACGGTACTGAAATACGGACCGGTGCTTTCCAATCTAGCCTTGAATACGACCGCCTCGCCCAGCCTTACTGAAATAATTTACAAGGACTCAAATGGAAATTTATTAGAAACCGCTGATATTCTCAAAAACGTTTTGAAATTGGAAGCCTTAGCTTTCAATTACCAATTCAATGAGGGGGGAGCGGCTGGAATGGTTTATAATGACAGTAAAAATGTCCGCTCACTCGGTTTTGTTTTCCAATTGGCTGATAATACCGATTTGGAAACAAAAATAAGCGGTCTTCAATCTTTCATCGAAAAATTGGGTTTTAGCGGAATTTTTTCGGGCAACCCGGGAGCGGAAAAAGCCTGGAAATCCAGCCAGGTTTCCGGCGCATCGAATCATCGCTATCTCACTTTCGAAAATCCTGGTTTTACCATCGATTACGGCTGGGTCGGAAATAAACTGGTAATCGCTACCTCATTTGACGGCTTCAAAGAGATAATCAAGAGGCTTCAATAATAATTATGAACAAGGAAGATTTGAAAAAAATCGAAGAGAAGCTCCTCTCCGAAAAACTTGAAATTGAAAAAGACTTGGAAAAATTAAAAGAGGGATTGGATTTCGGAAGCGATGTGGATAATTTCGACGAAGAATCGGATGAAGCGGAAGAAATGGGCAACTATTTAGGCATTAAAAAAACCCAAGACGCCCGATTGAGCCAAATCGACAAAGCCATCCAAAAAATAAAAGAGGGGACTTATGGTACTTGCGGAAAATGCGGAAAATTAATAGAAATGGAAATTTTGGAGATAGACCCGGAATCGTTCCTTTGTAAAAACTGCAAGCGCGGAGCCTAAAAATAAACGATGCCGGCGGTTCCCAAACTTTATTCCGCAGAATTGGATGGTGTAAACGCCGAACTTATCGAAGTGGAGGCCGACTTGAATGTCGGCCTCCATTCTTTCAACATCGTCGGTCTCGCCGACAAGGCCCTAACGGAAGCGAAGGAGCGGGTTAATTCCGCCCTCAAAAATTCCGGCATTAAGCCGCCCTCAAAAGAGAATCGGCGCATCACCATAAATCTCGCGCCGGCCGACGTGAAAAAAGTCGGCTCGAGATTCGACCTGCCTGTCGCGCTCGCTTATCTTTTGGCAAGCGAGCAATTAAAAAGTTTTGAAACGAAAGATAAGATGTTTATCGGCGAGCTTTCGCTCGACGGCGCCTTGCGTCCGGTCGCGGGCGCTTTGAACGCGGCGCTTCTCGCCCAAAGAAAAGGTTTCAAAGAAATATTCGTTCCGGCGGGAAACGCGGTCGAGGCCGCGATTCTCGAAAACATCAAGGTTTTTGGCGTGAAAAATCTGGTCGAAATAATCGGGCACCTGGAAGGAACCGCGCCCATCGCTCCGCAAATAAAGACCGAGATGACTCCCGGATATTCGGGGGTTTTCGTGAAACTGAGCGAGGTCAGGGGCCAGGCGGCGGCCAAACGGGCGCTTATAATCGCCGCGGCGGGCGGCCACAATCTGCTCTTCTCGGGTCCGCCCGGCACAGGAAAAACAATGCTGGCCCAGGCGATGAATTCGATTATTCCACCGCCCTCCCTCGAAGAAACAATCGAAATAACGGAGATTTGGAGCGCCGCCGGCCTTTTGAATCGGGCGAGTCCGGTTATCGATTTCCGCCCTTTTCGGGCGCCGCATCACAACGCCTCGCTTATATCCATTATCGGGGGCGGTTCGATTCCTAAACCGGGCGAGATAAGTCTGGCTCACCGGGGCGTGCTCTTCTTGGATGAGATGCCGGAATTCCATCGCGACGCGCTCGAGAGCCTGCGCCAACCGCTCGAATCCGGCTCGGTAAGCATCGCCCGTTCCAA
>ERZ1292625.72-Hain-H41-01um-R1-72-length-176844-cov-10_pt3 | contig 58265 bp, 61 predicted proteins | sample MGYA00564400_ERZ1292625 | MGnify/ENA primary metagenome ERZ1292625 (study PRJEB36523, sample SAMEA6512639) | groundwater metagenome | collected 2019-01-08 | study: AquaDiva: Metagenomics assemblies of 32 groundwater samples | reverse complement strand
CTGCGTCCGGAACGCGAAGAGGACAAACGAGGCTCCTTTGCGAAAGCAGTTCGTGATGCCATCGCTCCTTGTTTTGCGAAAGGATCCATCTTTGTCTCTGATGATCGCGCCACGATCATCGACAACGACTCAGATTCCACGATCTCAACAAGCGTCCTCGTGAGCCTTCCTGAATGGGACGGGCAAAGCCTGAAAGGGCTTTGCGGAGAAGGCGCGGAAGACCTCGCAAGCTTTCTGGGGTATCTTCGGAATCACGTCCAAGCTACCGAAGAATTTTTCCGTTCCGACGGTAGTCGCATCGAGTTCTAATGACTCGCGGCATTGCAACAGGGGTCGGACCTACTGGTGACTCAGTAAACTACCAGGAGTTCCTCTCCGGCAAAATGCTGCAAGACAATGATAAAAATGGGCGTCCAAAGGTATAACCTGCGGACGCTCTTTCCTTTACTTTGAATAGGAAGAAGTAAGGGCGGAACCGAATACTCGGCTCCGTTTTTCTTTTGCACAGACAAAATTTGATTTTTTGTTTAAGATGTGTTACTATATTTGCTGAAATTGTCCTTAACTAGCTCTTTGAAAGGAGGTTACTTTGCCTCTCAATCCTCAAACTATCGGCTTGCTTTCCGCCGGTTTGGTGTTGGTGAGCGTCATTCCATATGTCTACCGTATTTGGCAACGTAAAATCCAAACGAACCCCACCAGTTGGTTTTTGTGGACTCTCATCGGATGGACGTTACTTCTCACGTACGATAGCTCCGGTGCAAAGGCGAACGTCTGGCCAGCAGTGTTGGGAGCCATTAACCCAACTGTCGTTCTTCTCCTCACTGCTCTTAGAAGCACCGGCTGGCAACGCCTCAATCAACTTGAGCGAGTGTGTCTGGCGGTTGGAATGGTATCCTTTGCAATGTGGGTTTTCGTGCGGCGAGATCAGTCGTTGGCGCAGTACGCACTCTACTTATCAATCGGTGCGGACGCCTGCGCGTCTATTCCCATTTTCATGGGTATGGTGCGAGAGCCAATGAACGAACGGCCCTTTGCGTGGGCAATGTTTGGAGTGGCATATGGTTTATCCATTTTTGCTATTACCGAGCACACCTTCGCAAACTACGCGCTTCCGGTCTACATGTTTGTCGGCGCGTTAGCTATTACTACACCGATGGTGTGGCATAGGCTAAAGTACCGGCAAAACAAATGGATTTAAGACCTGCCTCGGCTCACACCGAGGCAGTTTTTTTATCTACGCAAAGTAACGTAGTGCACAACACTGCATCTTTCGGTCAAAAATCTCTGATAGACTATGCTTGTATGACAATGTTTTTAACGCTGGTCGCGATTATTCAGTCGTTTGCAATTTCGCTTGGGGTAGGGTCTTCGACGCTTGCCATCACAAACTTTTTTGTGGCGATCGCCGACGGAAAGATCGACGAAACAGAACGAAAAATGATGGGGGTAGTGTATGTGGTGTTGCGAGTCGCCATGGTGCTTATTCTAGGAACTACAGTGCTGCTGGTCGGCAATACGTGGGCTACTGTTGGAATTTCTGGACTCTCTGCCTTTACCTGGGGGCAAATTATTCCACTCGTTGTATTGTATGTGAATGCGGTCTTGATGACCGCGCACCTCATGCCGAGCACTTTTGGTCCGGCGCTCCAAGCGGGAAGTTGGTACACCCTCGGCACCTTGTCGGCGCTCGCCATACTCGACATGACAGGCTTCACTTTAATGCAATTTTTGCTCGGTTATATTGCTTGGCTGGTGTTGGCTGTGGCCATTGTGAATGGCTTGATGGCAGTTTTGAAGGCAAGGAAAACAAAATCTACTACCGCCTAAGGAAAACCCGCCAGTTGGCGGGTTTTTTCTAGCGTTCGACTACTCCTGGATTTTTTTGGTAAACAATAGGAATCAAAACCAGTGTAATCATGACGGAAAACACCAAACCAAACATGACCGCGTAGGCAAGCGGCGCCCACAGGTCGCCAGCGTACGTGAGCGGTACCATACCAATAACGGTGGTGAGCGAAGTGAGTAAAATGGGTCGTAGACGACTGCCGGCTGTTTCGATGATGATATCGCGGACTGGGCGATTTGGATTTTGTTTTCGCAACTGGTTCATCATGTCAATAAGCAAGATAGAGTTGTTCACCACAATTCCAGCGAGCGCTATAAAGCCCATCATGGAAGGAAACGAGAGTGGATTTTGCGTGATGGCCAGGCCTGCCATCACACCGATGAGTGAGTAGGGAAGAATCGAGAGCACATATTGAGTGTGCAGGTACGAATTAAATTGAAGCGTCAACACCGCAATCATCAAGACAATGCCTACTACCAACGCCAAAAACATTTCAATAAAGGCCTTGTTGGATTCGTCGGTTTCGCCTCCACCTGTGCTGATAGTGATGTTTTCTGGAACATCCAATTCGGCATTGATACGCTCTAGAGCGGTCGCTTGAATTTCACGAGCATTCCCAGTAGCAGAAATATCAGCAGTCACAGTGACGACTCGCTCGTTGTCTTCATGATCAATCACCGTGCTTGACTCACGGAGTGAAACCTTTACCAGCTCTGATAGTGGAATTGATCCGCTTTCGGTGGGAATCACAATCCGCTCAAGGGCGCTTACGGTTGTGATGTTGGCGGTTTCATTGGTCACGTCGGTTTGATTTTCGATATTCAATTTAACCACTACGTCAATGTCTTCGGTGAGGGTGGTGAGGGAAGTGGCGTCGGTACCAAAAACGGCAGTGCGAGCGATTTGAGACACCACAAACGGATTTAAACCAAGCGCGGCGGTGCGAGCTCGGTCAAGCTCCAATACGAATTCGGTGTTGTTATTGTTGGTGCTTGTTTCTACGTTGACCGTATCGGGTAGTGAGCGAAAGATTACCGCCGCACTATTAGCGAGCGTTGTCAGCGCGTTGAGGTCGTCGCCAAGGAATTTTACAATGATGGCGGCGCCGGTCGGAGGCCCGTCGCTTGGTTGTGTAACAGAGATTTTTAAATCTCTAAGCGCTGTCATCTGTGCTCGGTAATCTTCAACAATTTCTGAACTCGTGCGTGAACGATCTTCACGAAGAGAAATAAAAATATTGGCAAATTTTTCCCCACTTCCACCCGATCCAAACTGGCTACCACTGCCGACTGTCACCGCAAAAGATTCAATTTCTGGTTCGTCGTAGAGAAGCTCCTCAACCCGTCTGACGTCTACATCGGTAACTTCTTTAACGGTGCCCTCGGGATTTTCAACTTCTAGGATAAGAAAATCAACATCGCTCTGTTCAAAGAAAGTAACTTTTACCAAGCTTACACTTGGCAGTATCAGGCCAGTAATGAAGAAGGACAAGCCGATAACAACCGCTTGCGAAGAAACCCACGTCAGTTTTCTTCGCCAGCTCCGCCAATGACTCTTTTCCTGGAGTTCATATAATTTTAGAGAAAGTGCGTACACCAGTACACCCGCGATAGCTCCGCCAATCACATTTACTGGTAAAGACAACGCAAACACCAGGGCTGAAAAGAGAAGCGAAAGAAATTGTTGTTGGAGACGTTTACTGTCTAAAAGGGCAGTTAAATGGCGCTGATACCAGCTTTCTAGGCGATGCGCATATTCAACTTGCTTTTGTTCAAAGGTAGTTGCACTGCGACGATGCAAAAATTTTGAGGCGAGCAGTGGGACGATGGCAAGCGCAATTACCATCGAGGCGAGAAGGATAAATATCAGCGTAAACGGAATACTAGAAATGAATTGCCCAATCACTCCCGACACAATAAAAAGTCCGACAAACATAGCGACGGTGGTCAAGGTGCCTGAGATAAGCGGCGCCGCAAATTCCCGAATGGCTTTTACAGCCGCTTCATTTTTATCAATAGTGGGATCGTCTTTCATTCTTCGGTTGATACCCTCGATCATCACAATCGCCGAGTCGACCAAAATACCGATGCCAAGTATGAGTGCAAACAAACTCAAGAAATTGATTGTATTGCCGGAAAGGTACAAGCCAATAAAACCAAATAAAAAGGTGAGCGGAATCGCCAGTCCTGCGAGCAAGCCTTCACGCCAGCCGATGGCGACGATGAGAAGACCGACCACCAATACAATCGTTTGCAGTCCAGACGTCGAAAGATTTATCAAATCTTTTTCAATGTCTTTTCCGGCGTCAAGAATGGTGACGGTCTGTATTCCGTCCAAAAGCTCATTCGGCCTTTTGAGTTCCTCGAGACGCGCATTCACATTTCTCGCGATTTCGGTAATGTCGCCACCCGACTGCTTATAGACATTGAGAGAAATTGAGTTTTGCGACGGCTGACCATCAATACTCAAACGAGACAGCGAGGTGGCCGGCGCCAAACCATCTTCAACAGTGGCAACGTCTTTCACAAAAACCGGCTGTCCGTTTCGACTCGCAATACCGATATAAGGAATCTCCGTGCTATCGTCGATATCGCCTTCGAAAGCCACGTTATAGGCAATGCCATCATTCACAATTTGTCCGATCGGAAAAGTGAGGTTAGCATTCCGCAGTGCCATTGTAATGTCGGAGAGTGAAATGTCGAATCGTTGCAGCGCTTCTTGGTCGACAATGATGGTAACTTCGCGATTGCGAACTCCCTGTGTCTCAACGCGAGAAATTCCGGTGATTGACTCAATTTCGCGCTCAACTTTGTCTGCCAAAGCGGTGAATTCAAAATCTGTGAGGTCGGCCGAGACAGCGATGGTGAGAATGGGTTGGTCGACAAAATTCACCTCAGACACAAAAGGGTCTTCAGCGTCTTCGGGTAGCTCGGAGACAATTTTATCAACTTCGTCTTTCAAATCTTGAATTGAAGCATCAAGATCGGCATCCGCCTCAAACTCTACGACCACTGAAGAGACGCCTTCGCGTGAGGTTGAGGTAATTTTTTTGACATTCTCCAGACTTGATAAATCTCGCTCAATTTCGTTGGTGACCAGCGCTTCAACGTCTGCCGCCGGTGCGCCAGGAAAGACGGTGGTCACGACGCCGACGGGAATGACTACCTCTGGCGCAGATTCTTTAGGAATGGCCACCAAGCTATAGAGTCCAAAACCAGTCAGTGCAATTAAAAACAGGTATGCGAACCGGTTGTTTTTGATAAAAAATTCCCACATACACTTATGAGGCTACTTCCACCTCTGTGCCGTCCAAGAGTCCGCGCGCGTCAACTACAAATGGTTCGGCAACGCCAAGGCCGTTCTCAATTTCAATTGAGCCGCCACGGATTGGTCCAAGTGTAACTGCCTTTGCTTTTAGTTTGCTGTTTTCAACCACAAAGATAAATCCGTTTTCAGCTTCAAATTTAACTGCCGATAGAGGAACAAGCACAATCTGCACCTCTTCTTCTTCAGCGTCGATGGCCTTGGTAATAGTGACAGTGTCCCCGTTTTTAATAACGGTCGTTTCCATAGCGATGCGAACTTCAACTTTCCCAGTAGCCGCGTCAACTGCTGGTGCTATCTGTGTGATTTTTCCTTCCACCCCATCGTTCACTATAACGGTATCGCCGATGTCTAAGAGAGCTCGTTCTTGCTCGCCCACGTAGGTGACAATCTCAAGTGCGTTGTTGTTTGCGACTTTTGCCACTTGCGTGAAGGAATTGATGAAGTCACCGGCTCGTACATGAAGCTCGTTTACCGTACCGGCGATAGGCGAGCGGAAAATAGTTTCTGCCAAGTTGGCCTCAGCCGCCCGTAGAGAACCGAGCGCTTGCTTCACCTGGGCATCCGCGGCTGAAGTATTGCCACCGCTCGCCGCTACTTCGGCGCGACGCACCGCGTCGGCCGCGCTTTGAAGCTCAGTAATACTCGTGTCGATTTCATTTTGTGTTGTCAAAAGCGAGCTGCGTAGGGTAGTGAAATTAGTGCTGAAGGTTTGCAATTCTGCATCGGTGTAAGTGCGGTCGCTGTTTTCCTGGGTGTTGAACACTGTTATGAAGGTGTCTACAATTTTTATTGTACGGTCAACCACCTCGCCGGCGTAATGAAGTTCAGTTGTCAGATCATTTTCAATGGTGAGTGTATCTAAGTGGGATTGCCATACGCTAAGAAGCGACTGATACTCCACTCGTTCATTGTTTAGGAATTCAGTATTTCCTCGGCCAGATATTTTTAAACCCGGGATGGGAGTGTTGGGAGCCGAGAAGAAACTATCAATATAGTTCACGACGGCACCGTTTACGGTGTTAAGAGTGCTATGGAGGGTGGTGAGCGCATTGTTTTCGGCGTTCTGCAGCGTGGTCTCTGCTTCGCTGACGCCGATGGTGCTTTGCGCAGAGGCGGCCACCGCCGCCTCGTAAACACCCTCTGCCTGCAATACCGACGCCCGTTCCGAAGCATTCTCTAGTGTCGCAATAACGAATCCAGCAGGAATACTCTGACCAAGTGTTGCGTTGACCGCGACCAACCGGCCGGCACGCTCCGATGTCACCGCCACTTCAGTAAAAGCGCGTACGGTTCCAATGAGAGAGATGGCCTGTTGATTTGAAAGTTCGGCCGCTGTAGAGACTTCCACTATCGGTAGTGAGTGCGCGGTCGGTTCGGCTGGCGGCGTGGAAGTTTTTATATAAAACAGTGTGGCGGCAATACCGAGCAATAATAATATGATCAGCGCGCCGCGGATCGATTTGCGACCCCACCAAGGTTTTAATCTTTCAATAAAATTCATACGTAGCAACATAATATTAGTCCGCGGAGCGTAACATAAAATAACACTTTTGTCTATTTTCGCCTTTGTTCTATGAAAACCTGATGTGTTACAATGCTTGACACTATGTTTGGAAAACTAAAAGGATTCGCACTGAAAAAATTACTCGAATCACAAATGAAAGATGCCCCCGCCGACCAAAAGCGGATGATTTTGGAATTATTGGAAAAAAATCCAACTTTGTTTGAAAAAATCGCTAAGGAAATGCAAGCTGAATTAAAAACAAACGGTAACAACCAAATGGCCGCCGCCTCCAAAGTGCTCCCTAAGTATCAAGCTGAAATCATGACCGCCATGAGTCCGGAAATGAAACAAAAACTAATGCAAATGCAGATGGGTGTGGCTGGACACTTCAACCCTGACGGCTCACTCCGTCGTTAGCAATCAACAGGTGGCAAAGACGAGCGCCTGCTTTGTCGCTAGAATAGCTACATATGCAACCCAAAAAGATCGTCGTCATCTGCGGTCATCCTGATGTCAATTCGTTCACTGGCACAATTTTAGACCGCTACCAAAGTGCCGCGACAGGCGCTGGTCATGAAGTGAAACGATTCAACTTAGGGGAACTGCACTTTGATCCGATACTCCACAAGGGGTACAAAGAAATTCAGCCGCTTGAACCAGACTTGGTAAATCTACAAAACGCTATTCGTGAGTGCAATCATCTGGTAGTCGGTTACCCAAATTGGTGGTGCACCATGCCAGCACTGTTGAAAGGTTTGTTCGATCGGTTCTGGTTACCAGGCTTTGCTTTTAATTTTAATAAGCAAACAAAAAAAGTTGAACAACACCTTAAAGGCAAAACCGGGCGCGTGTTTGTGCTCTCTGGAACTCACAGTCCATTCCAAACCTGGTGGAAGTTTGGTGATTTTACCAATGAAATTCAGTATGGCATTCTCGACTTTGCTGGCATTAAAGCCGATGTGACAACCTACGGCCCCTGTGAAAAAGTAAACGACACCTGCCGGAGCGGCTGGATTAAGGAAGTTGAAACGCTTGGTAAGACGGCCAAGTGATGTAGGGCGGTCGCGTTAGCGTGTGTTATCATCCCTAAATGACTACCAGTATCGGAAGAGAGCTTATACGCCTCTGTTTAAAGGCGGCGACAGTGGTTGTTACGGTTGTCGTGCTGATTGTAGTTATTTCTTGGCTGATCGAAACTAAGGCGCAGATTAGCGACGGGCAGTGCAACGTAGCCGTATTGCCGCTTGAGGGAACTATCCTACCTTTTAACGGACTGCTCGAAGTGCCGTTAGCAATCACCCCTCGCTCTGTCGAAGAGTACCTGACCGCCGCAGAGAAAGAAAATGATATTGTGGCGGTGTTGATTGAGATCAACTCTCCCGGCGGAACGCCAGTCGCCGCCGAACGCATCGCTGACCGCATTTACAATAGCTCGCTCCCGACAGTCGGACTCATTGGCGACGTGGCGGCCTCCGGTGGATACATGGTCGCGGCCGCCACCGACCATCTCATTGCTTCGACGATGTCCGATGTGGGCAGTATCGGAGTGGATATGTCATATCTGGAAGAATCAAAAAAGAATGAAGAAGAAGGGCTTACATACGTACAGCTAACGGCTGGAGCATTCAAAGACGCTGGTTCACCCAATCGACCACTTACCGAGGAAGAACGTGCCAAATTCCAGAAAGACCTCGATGATGTACATGAAGAATTTATGCGTCTCATAGCAAAATACAGAGGAATTGACATCGAAGCCGTACGACCACTCGCTGACGGCTCTACGCGGATTGGCAAAAACGCACTTGAAGTAAATCTTATCGACACGCTCGGCGGCCGAGCAGAAGCAACTGGCGCCCTCGCATCGCTTACCGGACTTACTCCAGATCAAATCAAGTACTGCGAATATTCAAATCAGCCTCTGCCATTTTACTAAGGTAAGGAAACTTGTATCTTTATTTACTTTTGTTAAGCTTACGTTCGCGTATTTTCCTTACTTACTCACGCGTTTCCCACCATGTCACTATCAGTCGGTATCGTTGGACTTCCAAACGTCGGTAAATCGACGCTTTTTACTGCTCTCACCAAAAACGAAGTCCTCATTGCAAATTACCCCTTCGCCACTATTGATCCCTCGGTCGGCGTGGTGGCGGTGCCTGATGCACGTTTGGAAACACTTTCTAAAATTTCCGGTTCGAGCAAGATCATTCCCGCGATAGTGGAATTTGTCGACATTGCCGGATTGGTAAAGGGCGCTTCAACTGGCGAAGGGCTCGGTAATAAATTTCTTTCAAACATCCGCGAGACGCACATGATTGCCGAGGTGGTGCGTATTTTTGAAGATGACGCCATTCACCATGTGACCGGCGACATCAACCCGCTTGAAGACATCGAAACAATTAATCTTGAGCTTATCTTGGCTGACGTGGAAACGGTGAGCAAACGGCTGGGAAATGTGGAGCGTGACGTGAAGCGAGGAGATAAAACCGCCCTCGTTGAAAAAGCCGTCTTAGAGCGTCTTTTACCGCATTTGGAAAGTGGAAAATTGGCACATGCGCTGACTGCAACAAAAGAGGAGCAAAACGTACTTGCCAACTTGCATCTGCTGACCATGAAACCCTTTTTGTACGTATGCAACAAAAAACAAGGCGTGTACAATTTTGACGAACAAAGCGACCCCCGTTGGCAGGAGCTTTTGCATTTTTTTGAGTCAACGAATTCCGAATACGTAGTAGTCGACGCGGGCATGGAACTCGAGCTCAAGGACCTTTCGAATGATGAGAAAAACGAATTTCGCCGCGAATACGGGGCGCAGGACAGCGGCGTGGAGTCGCTCATACGAGCGTGCTACCACCGCCTCGGTCTCATGAGCTACTTCACGACTGGCGAAAAGGAAACTCGCGCCTGGACGGTGCCGATAGGAAGCACGGGACCCGAAGCGGGAGCGGCCATTCATACTGACTTTCACGATAAATACATTCGAGCCCAGGTAGTCACCTTTGAAGATTTGGCCATGGCTGGTTCTAAAGCCGCCGCTCGCGAGCAGGGAAAGCTTCGCACTGAAGGGAAGGAGTACATCGTGCAGGATGGCGATGTGATTGAATTCATGGTTTAAAAAACCGCGCACCTTTGGTGCGCGGCGGTTTCGTAGCGGGGCTACGTGCTGAAATGAATACAGCAAGAGTTAAGCTCGCCATTTCGAAGGTTAGTCTCAAGTTTGTGGGCAATCTCTCTGTCACCCAAATCTTTGAGGTTCTCTATCGGTACTGCGGTGAAACCCGGATAGTGCAAAGCGACTTGTCCGCGCTTCAGCATGTCGAGTAGGGTTACACCGACCATGTCCTTTCTTAGTGTCAGCGTCTCGCCCCTGATTGAAAGCTTCTCACCGAGTGAGTTAAAAATCTCCTCGGCTTGTACGCGGTCGCCGCGTCTGCCAAACTTTTGCGTAATGAGTCGAGTGCACTCATTCACGATCGTACGCGAATGAAATTTGGCAAAAATAATCGCAACTAGTACGATAACGCTGACCGTGTTTATAACCGGCCAAAGACCAATGGAGTCTTGCATAAAACTCCTCCTTTCCGTGACCATCATAGGAGTAAGGGACGAGATGTCAATTAACTTATCAACTGGTAGGCGGCGGGTTTTTCTTTGGCTGCATGGGGCTCACTATGTTTGGCGACCAGTCAGCCTTGATGGCTCCGTGCTTACCTTCATACTCTCCGAGTTGATACGCCAGATACTGTTGTAGACGTTTTGCGTGCTGAGGAGTGAGGGAATAAATGGAAGCCTGTTGACCGGAGGTCAAACCAATGACGAAATATTCCGGTGTAAAAGCGATATTTACGCTCTCACAGAATAATTTTGGAGCCTTTTTAAGATCTTCTGATTTCATACGTCCCAGTATACAGGAGCGGCATCGCAGGCGCGACAGCTGACTCCTTTCTGTGTTTTACGGCGACAGTGGAATTTTATCAACGTAACACTTGTTATTATGAAAAACTTAACAATTCCTATAATCATTTTTGCCCTTATCTTCGGTCTCTTTACGTTTGCTACACCGGTTACGAATGCGGCTTGCAGTTACTCTGGTTACGTCAACTCAAATGGAAAATGTGCTAACTCATTTAAGCAAGAGGGAGTGCGCTTTCAAATTTTCAGCTCCGATGACGTACGAAGCAGACTCCTCGAGACCTATATCGAGAGACTACGAGAACTCATTCGCTTACTAGAAGCGCGTCTCGGCAACGTAAACGTCGATAGTGACGTGGAGGTAACGACCCGCAGTGCGACAGATGTGGATACTGACGAAGCCACACTTCGCGGTCGGGTTGACCTAAATACCGAAGATCAAGCTGAAGTGTTTTTCCAGTACGGAAAAACAATGAGCAACCTAAACTTACAAACCGCTCATGAAGATGTTGACGACGACAGTAATGAGTTAGTGGACTTCAGCGCCCAACTTGAAGATCTTGCCGATGACACTGTTTACTACTTCCGCGCCGTGGCAGAGGACGAGGAAGGGGACCGAAATTTTGGTTCGATTCTACGTTTCCGCACTGATGCCGATGAGCAAGAAAACGACATCCCAACAGCTGACACCAATGATGCAAAAGACGTAACGGACGATAGCGCAGAACTCCATGGTTCAATCGACATGAACGACTTCGACAACGGTCGTGCGTTCTTTGTGTACGGCGAGGACGAGAATATGATTGGTGACGTCGAAAACGACTTCGACACCTACAATGATGTCGACGAAGACGGTGACAACCTTCACAAAATCCTAATCGATGCCGACGTTGACGGTAGCGAGTCATTTACCTCTGACATCCTAAACCTAGACAACGACACCGACTTCCACTTCCGCATGTGCGTAGAGTTTGAAGATGAAGATAACGAAGAAATGATCGTCTGTGGAGACACTGAATCGTTTGAAACCGATAGCAATTAGCACCACTAGTATTGTAGTTCCTGCCGCGTATAATTAAGCTTATATGGAAAAAAACGCGGCTAAGCACTTTGTGCTGCAACTCGGATCGTTGATAAGTCTGTACCTGTCGTTATCATTTCTACTAGTTCTGCTGTTCGGTCTGGTGAACATCAAGTTTCCCGACGCCGCAGAGGGCAGTTGGGCAATCGAGAGTGCAAGTAGCGCTATTCGCATCGGTATCGCAATGGCGATTGTGTTCTTCCCGACGTACCTGCTTGTGACGCGAGCAGTAAACAAAAACCGCCGAGCAGCCGATTCCGGCTCCTACCTTGGACTGACACGCTGGCTCATTTATCTCTCGCTTCTTGTTGGCGGTGGTGCGCTTCTCGTTGACCTGGTAGTGGTCATCATGACCTTCCTGGAGGGCGAGATCACACAACGCTTCATTCTTAAGGCAGTCGCGGTCTTGGTCGTGATCGGAGCGGCCTTCCACTACTACCTACTTGATGCGCGCGGCTACTGGCTCAAGCATGAGCAAAAATCCATTCTGTTTGCCATCGGCACTATCGTGGTGACACTGGTCGCTCTGGCCTACGGCTTTATGAACATTAAATCGCCAGTTGAAGTCAGAGAACGCAGACTCGACGACGCACAAGTGCAAGATCTCCAACAGATCCAATCTCTCCTACAGGAGTATGTGTTTGTGAATAACGCACTTCCTGCGACACTTGAGGCGTTGCCTACAGCAATTCCACTTCCACAAGCACCGGAAGATCGACCGGCGTACGAGTACCGTTTGACCGAAAGAGGCTTTGCGCTCTGTGCGACTTTTGCCACTGCCACCCCAAGCGAAGAGTATTACGGAAGCTACGCGCGGCCAGTTGAAGAGAAGGGGGTGATTTTAAATCCCGACAGCTGGCAGCATCCGAGCGGAAGCTATTGTTTCGAACGGATTGTAACTCTCGCTGAATAGAAGACCAAAGAAAACCGCGCACAATAAAATGCGCGGTTTTCTTACGCATACGAGCAAGCAATGTGCCGACTGTATCCTTGCGTAAATAAAATATCAATGCATAATGTTAGTTCGTTACTACACACACAGAGTACATGCATAAACGTTTTGATCACCAAGAGATAGAAAAAAAGTGGCAAACCAAATGGGCGACTGATGGTCTCTACGACGTCGGCTCTCGTGATCAAGAAAAAGAAAAAGAGTATGTGCTGGTGGAATGGCCGTATCCGTCCGGCAACCTTCACATTGGTCACTGGTACGCCTTTGCGGTACCCGACATTTACGTGCGTTTTTTGCGCATGAAGGGAAAGCAGGTGCTGTTTCCGATGGGCTTTGATGCCTTCGGCTTGCCAGCTGAAAACGCCGCCATTAAACGCGGCATTAATCCAAAAGACTGGACGGAAAGCAACATTGAATACATGAGAAACCAGCTCGCCAGTATGGGCAACGCTTTCTCTTGGGACAAGACCACTTCTTCCACCGACCCCGAATATTATAAGTGGACGCAGTGGATGTTCACCAAGTTTTTTGAAAATGGCCTAGCCTATCGCGGCGAAGGCATGGTGAACTGGTGTCCGCATGACAACACCGTGATTGCCAATGAGCAAGTGCACGCTGATGGTAGCTGTGATCGTTGCGGTAATCAGATTGAAAAACGTTTAATGCCGCAGTGGATGCTCCGTATCACTGACTTTGCCGACGCGCTCATCGACGACCTCGACGCCCTCGACTGGCCAGAACACATTAAAGAAGCACAGCGACAGTGGATTGGTCGCTCGGAAGGAGCAGAAATTGATTTTGAACTTTTCTTTACTTATCAGCCAGAAGCCAACGCCAATCGTGGCCCTCACGGCGAAAAAGCCGCACTTAAAGTCTTCACCACGCGACCAGACACTCTTTTTGGTGCCACCTATCTCGTCCTTGCTCCTGAACATCCATGGATTACATTGGCGACTGACAACAATCATCATGTCCTTGAGAACAAGGAAGAGGTATTGGCCTACGCGCGAATAGCGAAGCAGAAAGGTGATATTGAACGCGGCGACAATACGAAAGAAAAGACTGGTATCGAACTTAAAGGAGTAGTCGCTATCAACCCCGCCAACAACGAACGGATTCCTATTTTTGTGGCTGATTACGTGCTTAGTGGCTACGGTACTGGCGCTATCATGGCTGTACCCGCGCATGACGAGCGCGACTTTGCGTTTGCAAAGAAGTTTGATTTAAAAATCCGCCAGGTTGTAGTACCACGAACTGAGCAAAAAGGAATTGAGAAATACCAAGAGGGCAAAGAAACTCTGCACCGTGACTGTGTCGATATGATCATCGAACACCCAACGGACGACACGTTTTTGTTGCAAACTGACACGGTGACACATTTTGTAGGTGGAGGAACTGATGGAGAACCGGCAGAAAAAGCGATTAGGCGAGAAATAGTTGAGGAAACTGGATTCACTAACTTTGAAATAGTTTCTTGTGTTTTAGAGAGTGCAAAAAGCATTGGTTTTCGAGTTCCAAAAGATAAAAATCAGATTACAAACAATTCCTTTTATCACGTTAAATTAAAAGACTTAACCCAGGTTGCCTCTGAAATTGACGAAGGTAAACATACTGTTGAATGGGTCACAATGGAAGAGGTAAATAGCAAGATTGCGTGGGAGCACCACCGCATTGCATGGAACACCTTCCTGGGCAGTGTATTCAGCGGGAGCGGCTCTCTGATAAATTCTAAAGAATTTGACGGCATGGACTCCGAAGAAGCGAAAATTGCCATCACTGAGAAAGTGGGTGGGTGGATGACCAATACCTATCGACTCCGTGATTGGTCGATTGGACGACAGCGCTACTGGGGAGTACCAATTCCGATTGTGTACGATCCGGAAGGAAAGGCACACGCTATTCCCGAAGAGCATTTACCGTGGACACTTCCTGAAGACGTGGACTTCAAGCCGACCGGGGTGCCGCCGCTTGCGAAATCACAGGAACTCAAAGAACGAACTGAGAAAATTTTTGGTCAGGGTTGGAGACCTGAAGTGGAGACGATGGATACTTTCGTCGACTCTTCCTGGTACTTTCTGCGCTACATCGATAACAAAAACTCAGAGTCATTTTCTGGTGTCGAAGCGCAAAAAACCTGGCTACCGGTTGACTTATATTTTGGTGGCGCTGAGCACACCACCATGCACTTGCTGTACTCACGCTTTTGGCAGAAGGCGCTTCATCGGCTCGGCCTGGCGGAGCACGCGGAGCCGTACGCTCGTCGCATCAACCGTGGTCTCATTCTTGGTCCAGATGGCAATAAAATGAGCAAAAGCAAAGGCAACGTAATCGACCCTGACGAACAGGTAACAAATGTTGGCGCTGACACGGTCAAAATGTATTTGGCATTTATGGGCCCATACGCTGAAGTCAACAACTACCCCTGGGACATGGGCGGCATTGCCGGTATTCGTCGATTTTTGGAACGAGTGAATGGTCTCCATGAACACATCACCGACACGGAAGCAAAGGAAACGACCGTAGCGCTTCACAAAACTATTAAAAAAGTTTCTGAGGACATTATTGAATTTAAATTCAATACCGCCATCAGCGCTATGATGATATACATAAATTTGATTGAAAAAGTCGGTCTGACAAAAGAAAGCTACCGGGTATTTTTGTGTATGCTCGCTCCATTTGCACCACATATAACAGAAGAATTGTGGAAAACCGCTGGCGAAAAAAACAGTATTCATTTGCAGGAGTTTCCTACTTTTGATGCGGTACTGACCATAGGCAGAACGGTGACCATCGGTGTCCAAATCAACGGCAAACTTCGAGGTGACATTACCATCGCGCCAGACGCGGCAGAAGAAGATGCGGTAAATATGGCTAAAAACAACCCTCAATTGGCGGAAAAGTTATCGAGCAAAATTATTAAAAAAGTTGTGTACGTTCCCGGTCGCATTTTGAATATTATCCTCGACGAAACCTAGGGAAGGGGATGGTTGACCAATTTAACACGGCATGTTATAAATTTGGCCACGCATTGGAGATTGATCAATGAAGCAACTTCTAAACGTATTATGATTTCATTTAAACCAAAACAAATTACTAAAACGCTACTCGACGTTCTACCCGAACGTGCTCGTGACGTACTCGAAAAACGTTACGGCTTGGGAAAGGATGGCGAATCGTACACGCTCGAGTCAATCGGCCAGTCTTACGGTATTACCCGTGAGCGAGTCCGCCAGATTGAAAACTACGGCATCCAGTCGATTCAAAAATCTGACGTGTATAAAAAGCACTACGATCTTTTTATTGAGATGCAAAAACTCATCGACCAACTCGGTGGAGGCATTATCGCGGAGCACGTCCTTTTGGATGAGCTAAGCGATGATCCGATCATCCGCAACCACATTTACTTTTTACTCGTAGTTGGCGATCCGTTCTACAAAAGCAAGGAAAATCCTGAATACGCCCATCGCTGGTACACCGAACGTAAAATGGCCGAGACAGTCGAGAAGGCGCTCAAAAACGTCTACAAGAGTTTGAACGCCGATGACCTCGTGAGCGAAGGCGAAATTCTCAATCGCTTCCGTGCTGAACTCATGGACATTGCCGACCGACACGATGAGGAAGTGTTGAAGCGCTGGCTCATGATCTCAAAGCAAATCGGCAAAAACCCTCTCGGTGATTGGGGTCCCGCTGAAAGCCCTAATATCCGCATCAAGGGTATTCGCGACTATGCCTACCTAGCAGTGAAGCGCCACGGCTCGCCGATGCACTTCCGCGAAGTTGCGCAGGCGATCAACGAATTGTTTGGACACGAAGCACATGTCGCCACCACTCACAACGAACTCATCAAGGATCCTCGATTTGTGCTCGTTGGCCGCGGTCTGTATGCGCTCACCGAATGGGGCTACACCGCCGGTGTAGTCAAAGAAGTGCTTCGACAAATTCTTACCAACGAAGGACCGCTTTCACGAGAAGAAATTATCGACAAGGTTCGCAAGGAACGCTACGTGAAAGACAATACAATTTTGGTCAATCTCCAAGACCCAAACTTCTTTAAAAAGCTCGCCAACGGTACCTACACGCTCGCGGCATAGTGAAATCAACGTTTGAAAAACTCCCGGGACTGCCCGGGAGTTTTTCATGGTGTACAATAATAAACGCATGGATAAGTTTTTTAAGTTGCTATTCGGCACTTTTTCTGGGCCTCTTTTTCTATTTATTGGCCTCGCCATGATGTACACCACCTTTCGTGTACTCAACATCAACGTAGAAGGGATGCTCACAATTCTAATAGCGCTGTCTCCCCTGTGGCTGCCAATTGGTCTGTTTTTTCTTACCTTTGAACGATGGCAGTACTACGTGCGCTTAAAATTTATAGTCAACTCTGGTCGCACCACCTTGCGTATCAAGTTGCCGCAAGAAGTTTTCAAATCTCCAGAAGCGATGGAAAACGTGCTCAACCAAACGTTTCTGCCCAACTCCCTCGACAACCTGATGCACCCCTACCTCGAAGGAAGACACCCGCTCATGAACAGTCTTGAAGTGGTTTCAATTGGCGGAGAAGTGCGTTTCTATGTCAACGTGCCAACCAAAAAAGTAAAAAATTCTTTTGAAGCGCAACTGTACGCACAGTATCCGGGCGTCGAAGTTACCGAAGAGCCGATTGACTACACCGCCGAAGTGAAGTGGGATCCCGAGGAGTGGGCGATGATTTCGTTTCATATTGCCAAAAAAGAAGATGAGATTTTTCCAATTAAAACCTACATAGATTTTGGCCTTGATAAACTGCCCAAGGAGGAAGAAAAACTCGATCCGATGGCGCCACTCCTAGAGCACTTGGGAAAGGTAAAACCACACGAGCGGATGTGGGTACAGTTCCTCATTCGCCCGCACGTAAAAAAATCTCTCGACACGGGCGACCTTAAAGAAAAACCGACCTGGGAAAAAGCAGTTGCGACCAAAGTATCAGAAATTATGGGGCGGGATAAGAAACGCGAAGTGGGCGAAGACGGCGGCTTTGAAATTGCTCCGCGGCTGACCGCCAACGAAAAGAACACTATCGACTCCATGGAACGCAACGCCACAAAGTACGCCTACGAAACTGCCATTCGTGCCATATACATCACCAAGCAGGGCAAGTTTGATGCGGAAATGATCACGCCCTTGCTTCGGGCTTTCTCTCAATTTGATGTGGTAGGGCAAAATGCCCTCGGTGTGCGTTGGCGCACTGATGTCGATTATCCGATGTTTCAGGATCCAGGCGGAGCGCTACGAAACAAAATGAAAAAAAGTGAGCTCGACGCATATAAAAAACGCTACTACTACCCAGCCGACGTTATAAAATTTGTCGATAAACCAAAAGTTATGTCGGTGGAGGAAATTGCTACTATGTACCACTTGCCCGGAAAGGTGATTCTTACACCGTCAGTCAGCCGTATAGGTTCCGTGCGCAAAGAAGCGCCAGCCAATCTTCCTGTTGGTACTCCCACCCATTTGCCCGTATGACGTTAGGAACAGAATCGCCACATCAGCCTCTGCCACACCACGAGCGCCGCTTCCGCCGCCGGTTATTACCGTTTTTTATACTGTGTTTCGCTATTTTGTTGGCGAGCGGTTTTTTGCTTTTTCACGTACTTAATCAACCGCCGCATGACTTCCCAACCCGCTCAATTATTTCGATAGAAAAAGGTATGAACGTGAGTGAGATTGCCACCTCTATGGCTGAGCAAAAAGTGGTACGTTCAAAACTGCTTTTGTACATCAGCATCGTGCTACTCTATGACGAGACTACAATCAAAGCGAGTAACTACGTATTTGAAAAGCCGCTAACCACGCGGAGAGTGGCGGAGCGCCTGGTGCAGGGGGACTTTGACACCGATCTCGTCCGTCTCACTCACATCGAAGGTGAGCGCGCCACAGACTTGGCTGAATCTGCTTCGGAGATACTGGTTGGCTTTGATACTGTCGATTTTTTGTCCCAGGCTGTTTTGTTTGAGGGTAGGCTTTTTCCCGACACTTACTTCATTCCCTCCACTTACACCGAAAAGGAATTGCTTGCACTGCTTACAGATACTTTTGCAAAAAAAATGGAACCTTTGCAAGCAAAAATCGCCAGCAGTACTCTTTCACTCGACGAAATTCTTATCCTCGCCTCCATTATCGAACGAGAGGCGAACACGCTTGAGTCAAAGCGTGCGGTGTCCAGCGTATTGCAAAATCGACTGGCGATTGGTATGCCGCTTCAGGCGGATGCGTCAATTGAGTATGTGTTGGACAAACCGCTTTCGGAACTCACAGCTGACGACTTAAAAATTGAAAGCCCTTACAACACCTATCTCCACACTGGTTTGCCGCCAACTCCAATTGGCAATCCAGGGCTAGAAGCGATTGAGGCGGTACTTCTGCCTGAGGAAACGGATTACTTCTACTACATTTCTGATGAGCGCGGCCAATTTTATTACGCCAAAACTTACAACGAACATTTGATAAATATTGAACGACACTTGCGCTAGCTACACTTCGTTGTTAGCGTACTGCCATGACACACACAAAAACAGTGTTTGTGGGGCTATCCGGCGGTGTGGACTCTTCAGTCGCGGCCCTACGCCTCATACAGCAAGGGTACCGTGTCGTCGGTGTGTTTATTAAAGTCTGGCATCCAGACTTTATGGTGTGCAACTGGGAGCAAGAGCGACTCGATGCGATGCGTGTCGCAGCTCATCTCGGGATACCATTTTTAACTTGTGACGCGGAGGCTGCGTATAAAAATGGCGTCGCCGACTACTTTGTGAGCGAGTACAAAGCTGGTCGCACTCCCAACCCTGACATTTTGTGCAATCGGGAGATAAAATTTGGTGCTTTCCTTGACTTTGCAAAAACTCACGGTGCTGATTTCGTGGCCACCGGACATTACGCGCGGCGGATAGATGTAGACGAGCAAGCAACGTTGCATCGAGGCGTCGATGAAAGTAAAGATCAGTCTTACTTTCTTTGGACACTCACGGGTGAACAACTTAACAAAACGCTTTTTCCAATCGGTGACACTACAAAGGGAAATATTAGAAAAGAAGCGAGGAGGACGGGCATCACGACAGCGGCCAAAAAGGACAGTCAGGGTATTTGCTTCTTAGGACATGTTGATATTCCGGAGTTTCTTTCACACTACGTCGACCTTACGCCGGGCGATGTGCTGAATAGCGACGGGCAAGTGATAGGGACGCACGTCGGCGCGTTGGTCTACACTGTGGGACAACGACATGGTTTTACTCTCCACACGAGCGACACCGCACGCAGCAGTCAGTATGTGGTGACAAAGGATATCGAGCGCAATACCATCACTGTCGCGCCGACTCGGCCTCATTTAAAATCTCACACGCACGTCGTCTTGTCGCAATCTGTAGTGCGAGAAAAAGTACAAGTCAGCGAAGAGATTGATGCACAATTCCGCTACCGACAGTCTCCCTTTCGCGTAAAGGTTTTGGAAATAAAAACTGACAGCCTGGTGATCGAACCGATTGACTCAGTCGAGACTCCGGCTGTCGGCCAATCCTGTGTATTGTATCGCGGTTCTCTCTGCCTTGGTGGTGGTATCATTTCGTAATGGCGACCACCATTACGAAAGCGGACGGCTCCGCTGAGTATTTTAAAGTTGAAAAACTACGTCGTTCACTACGTCGCGCTGGCGCGAACCCAGCCGAGGTCAATGAAATCGTAGCGCAAGTGGAAACCACACTCTATGACGGAATGGAAACACAAGAAATTTATCGACACGCCTTTGCGCTTCTGCGTAAGAGTGAAACAGCCGTGGCGGCACGCTATTCACTCAGGCGGGCGTTGTTTGGGCTTGGGCCGACTGGTTTTCCTTTTGAGATTTTTTTGGCGCGGCTATTTCAAACCGACGGATACACAACGAAGACCGGAATCATCATAGAAGGAAAGTGTGCGCCTCATGAAATTGACTTAGCCGCTTATAAAAGTGACCATAGTTTTGTCGGTGAAGCAAAATTTCATGCACGTCCGGGCATCAAATCGGATTTGCAAGTTGCCATGTACTCTTATGCGCGATTGCTGGATTTGCGCGAGGCAAAAATTTGCCAAGAAGATATTTGCGGCATCAAAGAATTTTGGCTGGTAACCAACACCAAATTCACCACTACCGCGGAAAAGTACGCCGCCTGCGTGGGGGTAAATCTTTTAAGCTGGGATTATCCTCGCAATAACAACCTACACGACCGGATCCAACGCGCCGGTATTTACCCGGTCACAGTCTTGCAATCTATCAGCACCGCCCAGATCGAGACCTTGATCGCGAGAGGTGTCATTCTTTGTCAGGATATCCTCCAAAATCAACACATTTTAAGACATTTGCATCTTTCGGCCAAAAAACAAGAGAGCTTGCTCGGGGAGGTACGAGCGGTTTGCCACACAGGAAATATCGTACGTTAAACGCGCTTTTGTCAATATTTAGGCCGTTTTTGCTTGTGCTATACTCAAGTATTACTTAAATTTCAGCAAATCATTATTTTCGTATGGCAGAAGAAACAAAACAAGACAACCAAAAGACGATTGTCGCTTTTGTAGTTGGACTCCTTATTGGTGGCCTGTTGGTGTGGGCATTTTCCGACGGATCAGCGGACGCACCAAAGAAGATCAGCGATGATGAACAATCAGAAGTGAACGACGAAGCGAGTGACGACAGCGATACAGAGAGCGCCGATGAAAATAGCGCGACTGTCGTTGGTGCTGTCCCTCTCCCAACGCTTGAGGTAGGAGAAGGCGATATTCGGGTGAACAACCAACCAGCCGGCGTATCGGTGGCCCTCGATAGCGCAGAATACCCAGTTGGCGAGGGTTGGATTGGTGTACGTGAATTCAACAATGATCAACTTGGCTATATCCTTGGCGTAGTTCGCTTTAGCGAGTCACAGGGTCTTGTTCCAGACGAGATCGTTTTGCAACGCGCGACTATTCCTGGTAACCGCTACGCGGTCGTCATCTTTACCGAAGACGGTGATTTTGATTTTAGCCTTTCTGGTGACGTTCAAATCGATACTATCTACTCAACCTTTACCGCCCAATAAAGAAAGGTGGTGACGTTTCAAAAGCCCGCGTTTGCGGGCTTTTTGTTTGACTTAACGCAACTTGTATGTTATCCTAGAGTTAGAAATCTAGGGAGGTTAGAGTGACCCGTGAACAGTTCGTCAAAAAGTTTCACTGGAATGCAGTGATGTTTGCAATGAGTTTTGCGAACGTCGCCGCTCTTGTTCCGCAACCACTCAAAATCATTCAAACACATGAAACAGCCGGTATTTCGGTTATCATGTTTGTGATGTTTGCGTTCATACAGGGTTGTTTTGCTATTGAGTTCTACATCAAAAAAAGTTGGGCACCGATGTGCTCACTAGCCATTTCGATGCTTTTGTCTCTCCTGACTATCTTTCTGTACTTTCTTTATCGGTAGAGCAAGAGTTAAGAAGCGCACCTCACGGTGCGTTTTCTGTATCCTAAAAGGCGGTGCTATACTGTTTGCATGGCGGAATTTATCAAGAAATACAATCCTGATCGCGGAGCAGACTGGAACTACGGCGGCAGTAAGTGGCGGCTTTCACGCTCAAAAATTGATTTCTTTGTTGAATGTCCGCGGTGTTTCTACCTCGACAATAAACTGGGTACAAAACGACCAGGTTTTCCATCTTTCAATCTCAACTTGGCCGTTGACGAACTTTTTAAAAAGGAATTTGATGTTCACCGAGAGGCGGGCACGCCCCACACGCTCATGAAAAAGTACAAAATCGACGCCGTACCATTTGCGCATAAAAAATTAAATGAATGGCGAGACAATTTTTCCGGTATTACCCACAGAGACAAACCAACTGGTCTCTTGGTGAGCGGCGCTATCGATGATATATGGGTGAAACAAGACGGTACATTGATTGTTGTCGACTATAAATCCACCTCAAAAAATGGCAAAATTGAAGCGCTTGGCGACAGTCCGTGGGAACTCCAGTATACCCGCCAACTCGGCGTCTACCGTTGGCTGTTGGAGCAAAATGGTTTCTCTGTGAGTCCGACCGGGTATTTGGTTTACGCAAACGCCGACAAAAACCTTGACGCATTTGACGACAAACTTGTGTTTGAAACTACTTTGGTATCGGTTGAAACTGACATTGCCTGGATAGACAAAACCTTGAGCGATATTAAACGCACACTTGAGTCAGCGGTATTGCCGAAGACAGGACCGCTCTGCGAGTACTGTCCGTACCGCGAAGCCGCCGGAAAAAAATTACAAGCGATTCACTTAGCTACAAAAAAATGACAACTTTCAGCGACAAAGTCAAAGCGGTGGTACGAAATATTCCAAAGGGAAAAACGCTGTCGTACAAAGAAGTCGCGGCAGCGGCCGGCAAGCCGGCCGCTGCCCGAGCGGTTGCCAACATTATGGCCAACAACTTTGATCCAACCGTACCGTGCCATCGCGTCATTCGTAATGACGGCAGAGCAGGCGGTTATAACCGCGGCGGCGAATCTGTGAAGCGACGGCTCCTTATGGACGAAGGTGTTATAATTTGACTCATATGACCAACTTTGATATATCCAGACTTGAAGCCCAGCTTCGCACGTTGCGTGAAAAGCAGAATGAACTCAACGCGAAAATTATGGACATGCAACGTGAAGAGCGCAACGAAATTCAGAAACTGCAACAAAAATATGAACGCGATATTGAAGACACTAATAGAGAACTAGAGCGAACTCAAAGAGAGATCAACCAACAGGAAACTGAGCTTGACAGGCAACGAGATAAACAGGCTGAAGAGGCAAAAAGGGTACAGCATTAACGGCTAATAAGGATTCTTTGTGTACACGTACAAGATTGAGCAAGCTATCCGCGCGGCGGCCATCCTCCACGAAGACCAGCTTCGCCAAGGCTCCTTGCCGATACCGTACATTTCTCATCTCATGGCCGTGGCGCTTATCATCCGTGACTACACGACCGACGAAGACACTCTGACCGCCGCCTTTCTACATGACACGCTCGAGGATACAAACTACACGTACGACGAACTGAAGGAGGATTTTGGCGGAAATGTCGCCGATATTGTGCAAGCGCTGACCGAACCAAAGACTAGCGGTGGCGAAAAGCTGGCCTGGATAGACCGCAAGCGACTTTACACGAAACAACTCAAGCACGCACCCGAAGCGGCGCTCATCATCGCCGCCGCTGACAAGTCGCACAATTTTAGAACAACCGTTGAGGAATACTACGAAGCGCCAGATCGCTATATTCAAGATTTTGGCTCTCACCTTGATTTGCGAATCGAAGCGTACCAAAACGTCGCCAATGTGATCAATAGTCGGCTAAAGAGTGATATAGTACACGAGTTTAATCACACCTTTGAAGAGTATAAGAAATTTCTTGCCCATGTCCAAAAAAGCCTCGAGAAGCAGTAGTGCTCAGTACGTTCCCCGCGCAACATTACCAAAACTGGCAAAAATTAAAACGGCCTGGGACTTAAAACAGCACTACTACACCAACGACACCGATCCGCAAATCGAGATCGACGCCAAAATTTATGAGGGAAGTATTGCAGCTTTCTGCAAGAAATTTAAACGTTCACAGTTTACTAAGGACGCAGAGTCTTTACTGCGGGCGCTTCTCGCGTACGAGGTACTTACGGAAATGCCGGAGGGGTCACGGGTTATGCGCTACTTTTCTTTTCGTACCACGCTAAACGTCAATGATACCGCAGCCAACAAAAAATTGAGCCAGTACGGGGAACGGTTTCGAAAGCTGTCCAATGACATGTTGTTCTTTGGTTTGTCCATTGGAAAAATCCCTAAAGTACAACAAAAGCTTTACTTGAACGATCCGCTCCTTCAGAAGTATCGCTATTTTTTGTACACCGAATTCCTAGCGGCAAGGCATCACCTTACTGAGCCGGAGGAGAGAATTTTGCAACTACGTGCCAAAACCTCGAGCGCCATGTGGTCTGATGCGGTAGACAAAGTCGTCAGCAACCGAAGCATTACCTTTAAGGGCGAACGCCTAGCGATACCAGAAGCTCTGGAACGGATTGATCTACAAAACAAAGCTGGTAAGCGTGAGCTCTGGAAACTTATTATGGCTGAAATGAAAGATATCAGCGAGTTCGCCGAGCACGAACTGACCGCCATTGTGTCTCACGAAAAAGTCAGCGACGAACTGCGAGGTTTCAAAAAACCCTATTCAGGCACTGTGCTCGCTTACGAAAACAACGAGAAATCCGTCGAGGCGTTGGTTCAGGCTATCAGTACAAAAGGCTTCGCGCTCAGCAAAAAATTCTATCAAATAAAGGCTCGACTGCACGGACAAAAAAGTATTCCCTATGTGCAGAAGTATGACTCGCTTGGCAAGTTATCCGAACCGGACTTAGAGACCGCGGTCACCATCTGTCGTGACACATTTTATCGCATCAAGCCAGAGTACGGTGCTATTTTTGATCGCATGCTAGGACACGGGCAGATTGATGTATACCCCAAAGCCGGTAAGCGGGGAGGCGCCTTCATGTCGGCGACCATCGGCTTACCCACCTTTGTGATGCTAAATCACTTAAACAACTACAAATCACTTGAGACGCTGGCGCACGAAATGGGGCACGCCGTTCATGCGGAAAGAAGCAAAGTGCAACCAGCGCTGTATGAGGATTTTTCTATTGTGACGGCAGAAACAGCCAGCACGTTGTTCGAACAATTGGCATTGGAGTCCATCCTGGAGCAACTCTCTGATCGAGAAAAAATTATATTTTTACACGACAAAATATTGCGCAATATAGCAACCGTACAGCGACAAATCGCCTGTTTCAACTTTGAACTGGAAATGCACACACACATACGCCGCGAAGGCATGGCCACCAAGGAAGAACTCGCGAAACTCATGCAGAAACACTTAAAGACGTATCTGGGGAACGCCGTTGAAGTGACAGAAGACGACGGCTACTCTTACGTGCATTGGAGCCACATTCGCTATGGGTTTTATGTCTACAGTTACGCCTACGGCTACTTGATGAGTAATTTGATGGTACAACGCTACAAAAAAGATCCGTCGTACGTGGAGAAAATTGACGCTTTCTTAACGGCCGGCGGCAAAGACACCGTGGAGAACATCTTCAAACTGGCTGACATTGACGCGACCAATATTGCCACTTTCACCGACAGTCTCGCGACGCAGGCTAAGGAAATCGCACTCCTTGAGAAACTCACACGCTAATCCCACAGAATGACCAAACTGTGACATAATTATGCGCACATGAATGAACTTTTTTGGGGATTGACGATTGGTCTTATAGGGAAGGTCTTTTTGGTGTCTGGAGTGCTCATAGCGCACGATGAGTTGGCTCACGAAAAAAAAGTCGATAACGAAGTACTGAGAAGTTTCCGAATAGAGCGTTGGCTCACTTTTGCTGGTTTGCTGTTTATTGTCACAGGCTATATCTTAGAAATGCTCTTCTACGGTTTCGACACCACCCTCCTGACGTGCTCTGGAGAAGAATGTGCGGCCAGTGCGGCCAGTGCGTTGTTCCCTAAATAGCAAAATTTCTGTAGTTATTTTAAAGAAGTAGACGTCTCTACTTAATTTGTTTATAGTGCTTATTCACTGATAATGAAACTTATGGGCGGCAACGACATACGCAGGAAATATCTGGAGTTCATGGCTAAGCAAGGGCACGCAATCATCCCGTCGGCCGCGCTCGTGCCAGAAAATGACCCGACCACGCTGTTTACCGGAAGCGGCATGCAGCCTCTGGTGCCTTACCTCATGGGTGAAACACACCCCAAGGGAGTGCGGCTAGCAAATTCACAAAAATGTTTCCGTGCCGAAGACATTAGCGAAGTGGGTGACAACCGCCACACGACCTTTTTTGAAATGCTTGGTAATTGGTCGCTTGGTGATTATTTCAAACAAGAACAGCTGCCGTGGTTTTATTCTTTTTTGGTGGATGAAATTGGACTTGATCCTGAGCGTATCTACGTGACGGTATTTCAAGGTGACGAATCTGCCCAGGTACCGCGCGACACCGAAGCAGCAGAAATTTGGCAGCGACTCTTTTCGGAGCGCGGCGTCAGTAACGGAATAGGAGAGATGGGAAGTGAAGAGGCGGGCGGCCGGCGCGGTATGCAACCGGGAGAGCGGATTTTTTATTACGATGCGAGCAAAAATTGGTGGAGTCGCGCCGGCCGCCCTGAAAAGATGCCAGTCGGTGAAATTGGCGGCCCGGACAGCGAAGTTTTTTACGACTTCAACACGCCCCATAACGAGAAATTTGGCGCACATTGTCACCCCAATTGCGATTGCGGCCGCTTTCTGGAAATTGGCAACTCTGTGTTCATGGAGTATCTGAAAACCGACCGGGGTTTTGAGAAACTACCCAAGCAAAATGTCGATTTTGGCGGCGGACTTGAGCGCATTGCGGCCGCTAAAAACGGCGACAGTGACGTGTTCAAAATCGATCTACTCTCAAATATCGTGACCCAAATTGAAACTCTTTCCAACAAAAAATACTCCGAGCACCTTGAGGCTTTTCGCGTTATCACTGATCACATTCGCGGGGCCGCTTTCATGATCGGAGATGGGGTATTGCCTTCAAATAGTGAGCAAGGTTACTTCGTTCGACGCCTACTGCGCCGGGCAGTGCGCTACGCCGACATGCTCGGCATTCCCGCCGGGGAATTAGCAAATCTATCAGAAAGCGTCATCGCCACCTACGCACGCCACTACACCAGCTTAACTGAAAAGAAAAACACTATTACAAAAGCAATTGCCGTCGAAGAAGAACAATTTAGAAAAACTCTGTCACGGGGGCTCAAAGAATTTGAAAAAATCGCAGCTTTAACAATCAGTGAATACAAAGAAGAAAGTTTGCGACCGGACGCGGTGTTTGACTTAGTGACAACACACGGATTTCCGCTTGAGCTCGTAAAGGAACTAGCCGAGGAACGTGGATTAAAAGTAGATGAGGCGGCACACGCGACGAAAATGCAAACGCACCAAGCACTGTCGCGAGCCGGTGCCGAACAAAAATTCAAAGGAGGGTTAGCGGACCATTCAGAGAAAGTCGTGCAATATCACACCACGACTCATTTACTCTTGGCCGCATTGCGAAACATTGTTGGCGAACATGTCCACCAAGCTGGCTCAAACATCACTGGCGAACGCCTGCGCTTTGACTTTACTCACGGCGAAAAAATCGAACGAGCCACGCTAGACAAACTTGTGGAGTGGGTAAATAACGCTATCAAAGTTGGCGGGGAAGTCACAATAGACACAATGCCGAAGAGTCAAGCTGAAGCCGACCCATCTGTCGAAGGTAGTTTTTGGGATCGATACCCGGACGAGGTCAAAGTGTACACCGTGCGAGGCAACGACGGAACGATTTTTTCTCGTGAGCTTTGCGGCGGGCCTCACGTACAAAGGTTGTCAGATATCAAGGGTGTATTCAAAATCACCAAAGAGGAATCTTCATCGGCCGGCGTTCGACGCATCAAGGCCGTCCTCGAATAGCTATCCACCGCACGGCTCTAGGCCATGCTCTTATGAACCTTTTACCTTGTATAATAGGTAAATATGGGGCTTTTTTCTGGTCACAGTAGAGACCGCTACGGAGTGATTTTTGATATTGGTTCAGGAAGCGTGTTGGCCGCTATTGTGCACTCCAACGCCACACAATCACATCCGACTATTGTCTGGTCGTTCCGCGAGCACGTGCCACTACGATCAGTTGATTCGATGAATCAAACCGCCAAAGCCGTCATGACAGCGCTCGTCAATGTGTCACTGCGTCTCGATAGCGAAGGTCGTAAGGCACTCGCTCTGTATGCCCCTGGCGCCAAACTATCGGACTTACAATGCGGCATTTCCGCACCGTGGTCGTACACTGTCACCAAAACGATAAACTACGTCCAGGATGAACCGTTTGTCATTACGAACGAACTGATCGAAGAATTTGTTTTTACCACTCAACAGAAGATTGAGGAAGAATTGCGAGAAAATGAATCAGTGTCTGACCTTGGCCTACAGATTATAACGCGCACGACTATGGATGTGTTCGCAAACGGCTACCGAGTGATGGAACCTGAAGGAGAAAAAGCTTCAGAGATGGCGCTCACACAGGCGACGGTGGTCGCTCAAAAATATTTGATCAATGTGATTGAAGATATGCGTGAAAAGCTATTTCCCACTGCCAAAAGCCGAAAATTATCATTCATTCTCATGTTGTACTGTATTACCAGAGATGTGCTCTCCCATGTAAATGACGTGTGTCTGGTCGACATTACGTACGAAGCAACCGAAATCGGAGTCGTCCGTGACGGATCACTTCGCTACTGCACGCACACTGCGTTTGGTGCTTTTTCTTTAGCACGCGAAATTGCCGCCGTGACCAATGTGCCCCTGCACGAAGCTTTTGGTTATTTGCACTCTGACCGACCACGCTTGTTCATGGAGTCACTTAACGATGCGAAGCGCGTCGATATTGAAGCAATTTTTGGCGCTTACATCGAACGGGTCAGCGAGCTTTTTCACGAAACGGGAGATGCGCTTTCAATTCCCAAAAAAATATCTCTGCACGTGCCCGGAAAGACAGAGACTCTGTTTGCCGACTTGATTGCGCAGGCAGCTAAACGAGCGACCAAGCTAGACCATTCGCTCGCAAATATCACAGATGAAATTTACAAGCAAAATTATAAAAGAGACCCTAATTTCAACACAGACACACTCCAAGCCGACTCTGCCCTTTTTTTGGCCGCTCAGTTTTTCCATAAACAAACACATTGTTTAATATTTGAGTACTTATAAGCTATACTGTAGAAACTATGACACAAAAATGGAATCTCCAAGATATCAGGCCAGCCGAACCACGCAAGCGTCGGGTGCCGCTTCGTGATGTCGAATTACCTGACCAAAACGCTTCGGAGGGAGGCGTGCGTGAAGCAAGAGAGGACATTCCAAACGTGGTAATCGAGAACGGGAACAAGAAAAAGCGGTCGCATATTATTCTCGCGGTGGTTATATTCGTGGTGGTAGTTGGCGGGGCGGTTCTGCTGAGCGCGCTTCTCGGCAAAACGGAACTGACCATCTACCCCGAATTTCGCGAGCCTAACGTAAGCGCCGAATTCACCGCCTATCCGGACAAACGTGAAAATTCCTTGAGCTACGAAATCATGACCATTGAGGCCACCGATGAGAGTCAAGTGAAGGCAACCGGACAAGTTGAAGTCAAAAAGCAGGCGACGGGGAAGATTGAAATCGTTAAGACCACACTCGGTGCCGAACGTCTCATTAAAAATACTCGCTTTCGATCACCCGATGGCCTTATTTTCCGTATTCAAGAATCAGTTGTTGTACCAGGCGCCATCAAAAATGAGAGTGGGGCGAGTGTGCCAGGCACCATCACCGCCGACGTGTTTGCTGACGACGTCGGCGAAAACTACAATCTCGCCAGCAACACCCGCTTTGACATACCGGGGTTCGAAGAAAATGGTTTCGATGAACTTTACAAAGCCATTTACGCGACCAATAAGGCGGCATTTACCGGAGGGTTCAATGGCCCACAGTTTCAAATTGACGACGACGAGCTGGCAACTGCCAGACAAGCATTACAAATTAAACTGCGCGACCACCTGCTTTCACGAGTCGATGGCGAACAACCGGCTGACTTCATTGCGTTCCCTGGCGCTATTGCCATCACTTACAGTCAGCTTCCGGCTGTTCCATACGGAAACGATTTGGTAACCATACGAGAGCAAGCAGTGTTACAAATTCCGCTGTTTAGGGCTTCGGAATTCGCAGCGTTTATTGCCAAAGAGACAATTGCCACGTATGAAGGAGGGCCGATTCGCATCGATGACCCCACCGCTTTGAGCTTTTCATACACTTCGCCAACCTCAAGCGCATCGGTGATCGCAAACGAGCCATCGCTCACATTCTCACTTACCGGCAAACCACTTCTTATTTGGGAATATGATGCCAATACACTTAAATCAGACCTCGCCGGTTTACCAAAAAAGGCTCTAAATAACGCTATAACCGCGTATCCCGGGATTGAAGGCGCGCTCGTCCGCATTACACCATTCTGGCAACAAAAGTTCCCTAAAAACGAAGACGACATTATTGTAGTAGAGGAACTAAAAGAGACAACTGAATAATATCAACAGATGGCATTTTTGAAGGTGTTGACGGTTATCCATATTTTTGTTAGACTCACCCTCGTTTAATGGATCAGGAGTCAACAACGGTAAAAGACGAGCTCGTCTACGGAGTGGTGGAAGAAGCGTTACCCAATGCGCTCTTTCGCGTGAAGGTGGACGGTAGTGATCAGCTCATTCTAGCGTACCTCTCGGGTAAAATGCGAAAGTTCCGCATTCGAGTCTTGGTGGGCGATAAGGTTGGCATGGTCACTGACCCATACGGCGGTAAAGCCAGAATAATGAAACGTTTGTAAATAATAGTATGAAAGTACGATCTTCAGTTAAAAAAATGAGTCCTGACGACAAAATCGTCAAGCGTCGTGGAGTGGTCTATGTGATAAACAAACGTAAGCCGCGGCACAAGCAACGTCAAGGGTAGTAGTAAATAAATTTCTATGAGAATTTCTGGTGTTACAATTTCAGATAACAAACAACTCGCTTACGCACTGACCGCAGTGCATGGCGTTGGTGTGTCACGTGCAAACAGCATTTTATCAGAGCTTGACATATTGCCATCAATGAAAGTTCCTGACCTTACCACTGACCAAGAAAACGCTATTCGTGAGAAGATTGAAAGCTTCCGCATTGAGGGAGAACTGAAGCGAGAAGTAGCCGGTAATATCAAGCGCCTCAAAGATATCGGTTCCTATCGGGGTAGCCGACACGCCAAACGCTTGCCAGCGCGAGGGCAACGCACCAAAACCAACGCCCGCACTCTTAAAGGTGTGAAGAAGACGATGGGCAGTGGTCGCCGTAAGCTCGAAAAGACGTAGTTTTATTAGTTCATAATCCAATCGACATATGGGTAAGAAACGAATTATGAAGAAGAGCGGAGGTTCTGACGTAGCCGGAACTTCTCGTGCGCTCAACCGTATTCCAAAAAAGAAAATGGTGACTGGCAAGCTCAATATAATGGCTACCTTTAACAACACGATTTTAACGCTGTGCGACAGCAAAGGGAACACTGTCATGGCCGCTTCAAGTGGAGCGCTCGGCTTTAAGGGTTCTCGTAAAAGCACTCCTTTCGCGGCCGCCAAAGTAGGCGAAGTTATCGGCGAAAAAGCCCAGCAAATGGGAATGAAAGAGGCTGAAGTGATCGTGAGAGGTGTTGGTGCTGGGCGCGAGTCGGCTCTCCGTGGTTTTTCTGGTAAGGGTATCGGCATCAGCAAGATTACCGATATGACACCGGTGGCGTTTAACGGGCCTCGTGCACCCAAGCCACGCCGTGTCTAATTTTGTCTGTATATGAAAATTGGTCCTAAATTTAAAATTGCAAAACGCCTCGGAGCTCCGATTTTTGAGAAAACACAATCTCAAAAATTTGAACTTTCGCTGGCTCGCGGCGGTAGAAAAACTACGCGACGTCCCGGACAGATGAGCGACTTCAAACGGCAGTTGATTGAAAAACAGAAGATGCGCTTTACCTACGGCATCACCGAAAAGCAACTGCGCCGTTACGTAGATGAAGCGATCGAAAAAGTCGGTAGTAAGCCAGTCATCAGTTTGATGGAACGACTTGATTCCCGTCTCGATAATGTGGTCTACAAGCTTGGCCTGGCAAAAACACGACGCCTCGCTCGCCAAATAGTTTCTCACGGCCACATTTGTGTAAACGGCACACGCTACACTATCCCATCACACAAAGTCGAAGTCGGTGACGTTATTTCTGTCCGCGAGGGCAGCCGCCAAAGTGGACTGTTCGTCAACCTTGCCGAGAAGCACGAGCCAACCGCCGTGCCCGCCTGGCTTACCTTTGATGCGAAGAAAATGGAAGGCACCGTCAAAGCAACTCCTGTGTATAATCCCGCCGAAACGCTGTTTGACCCTGAACAGGTAATGGAGTTCTACAGTCGATAGTAGAGAGAAGGATTTAGTAAAAAGTAATTTCAAACGTAATTATGTTGGAAACAAATGTCACACTACCTTCAAAGCCACGGGTTGTAAAAGAAGAAGACAACCATGGAATTTTCGAAATTGACGGCCTTTACCCTGGGTACGGTCACACGCTCGGTAACTCTCTTCGTCGCATTATCCTGTCTTCACTGCCTGGAGCTGCTATCACGCAAGTAAAAATCAACGGTATTGAACACGAATTTTCTGTTATTGACGGTGTCAAAGAAGACGTGATCACCATTCTGCTCAACTTGCGCCGAATTCGCTTGGCGCTCCATGGCGACGAACCAGTCACAATGACACTCAAGGCAAACGGTATTGGTACTGTCACTGCCGGCGACATCACCGCTCCTACCCAGATTGAAATTTTGAGCACCGATGAACACATCGCAGAAATTACCAGCAAATCAACCAAACTTGATATCGAGATGAAGGTTGAGAAGGGATTAGGGTACGTCCCGCGCGAAGTACATCAAAAAGACAAAGTTGAAATCGGCACTATCGCGATGGACGCGGTCTTCACGCCAATCCGCCGTGCCAACTACGAGGTAGAAAACATGCGCGTCGGAGATCGCACCGACTACAACCGCTTGCGTGTGATTATCGAAACAGACGGCACTTACACTGCTCGTCAAGCACTTGAGAAATCTATTGAGATTATGATCCACCAGCTCAAAGCAGTTATAGGTTTCCAAGAGCAAATATCCGAAGCAACGGCTCCAAAAGCCGCTCCGTCTGAAGAAACAAAAAAAGATGCTCCTGATCAGGAAGTTTTAAAAACGCGAATTGAGACCCTTGATCTCACCAGTCGGACTCTACAAGCGCTCGAAGACGCCAGCATCCGGACGGTCGGCGGCCTTGTGCGAAAGAAAAAAGATGATATTCTTGCGCTCGATGGCATTGGCCCGAAAGGGCTCGAGGAAGTTGAGGAGCTGCTCAAAAAATTTGGGTTAAGCCTCGCTGAGTAACACAACATGAGACACGCAAACAAAAACCGAACATTAAGCCGCTCACGCGATCAACGCACTGCTTTGATCCGCGGTTTGGCTGTGTCTCTTATTCGCGACGGACAAATCAAAACCACTTTGGCCAAAGCCAAAGAACTACAACCACGAGTTGAACGTCTGGTTACCTTTGCAAAAAAAGGTGACATACAGGCGCGCCGCGCCGTGGCTTCTCGACTCGGTGTGACACAGACCGCTTCCGTAGCCAAACTATTTTCCGAAATCGCTCCGCGCTTTAAGGATCGCAAGGGAGGCTATACGCGCATTGTAAAGCTCGGTCATACCTCACCGGGCCGCGAGGAAGCGATCATTTCATTTGTTGAATAACGATTATGGCCACTGAAACTAACATTTACACTATAGACGCGGCCGGGAAACGTCTCGGCAAGGTAGCAACGGAAGCGGCTTCTGTGTTGCTTGGAAAAACTGAACCAACTTTTTCAAAGCATATTAAGTCTGACATGAGCGTTGAAATTAAAAACGCCAGCCAACTCGATATTTCTGAGAAGAAAGAAGCGTCCGTGTTCCAAACCTATTCCGGCTACCCAGGTGGCCGCAGACTTGAAACATTGATCCATCTTGCCAAACGCCAGGGGTACGCGGAAGTACTGCGCCGTACTATCGGTGGTATGCTTCCAACCAACAAACACAAAAAGCAACTTTTGAAACAACTTATAATTTCCGAATAACCGTATGTCTGCAGCAAAAAAATCAACCTACGTAGAAGGGATTGGTCGACGCAAATCTGCGACCGCGCGCGTGCGTCTTACGCCTGCTTCAGCCACGGAGATTGTAGTAAACGAAAAATCTCTGTCTGACTACTTTAAACACGCCTCTCACCAAAAAAATCTTCAGTCTGTTCTTGAGACTAAAGATGCTGGCATAGAGCATTACTATATTACTGCCCATGTACTCGGTGGTGGAATTTCAGCTCAAGCAGAAGCCATCCGACTTGGCATTGCTCGGGCACTCGTGCAAGAGAAAGCTTCTCGTCGCGGCGCACTTAAGAGCGCAGGTTTCCTCAAGCGAGACTCGCGCGCGGTTGAACGAAAGAAATTTGGCCTCAAAAAAGCTCGCAAGCGACCAGCCTGGTCAAAGCGATAAAGAAAACCTTTGTCTCAAACACTAAAAAACCGCCCGTGGGCGGTTTTTTAGATGATGGGTGAAACCAATTATACAATTAGTCCTGTTTGAGCTTTAAGACGAATCTTAGGAACTCACCTCCGGGATTAGAAGCATCGAGAGCTTCTTTGTTTTTGCCACAAGCCCCATCATTCTCCTTGGACTAAGAGTGATATATTTTGCAATGTATCACTCTCGTGGTTCAAGCTGTGTCGGGTTGTATCTTGCGATAGTTTCCCGGCGACATCCCACCTCATTGCTGAAGCGGTAAAAACAGTATAGCAATCGTGCAAGTGAAAAAGTAGTCACAACACAAAAATTAAAGTCTGGCAAAGTGCTTGTAATTAAAGTTTTTCTCGACAAAAAATTTCCTACAAATCAAAAATAAACCTATGTCAATCATTCATGTGTTGGCGTATCCCTCTATCACATATTTTCACACGCTTCGATGCTCGGTCACCATTACAGGCACTGTATTCCCGCGGCCGCTCAAAATATGTGATGAGGGATAGAATATTTTATGTGCGTGCTTTGACACACAGGTTTTTTAGATTTATAATGCTGCCCGTATGGTGAATCACACACATGAAGATGAAAACATGGGGAAGGAAGAAATCACCAACGATGTCAGAGACGACGACCTTGAAATAATTGACGAAGAAGCGCGCGAAGCAGACAAAATTAAAACCCTGCGACACAAACTGACCGAAACCGAGGCTGAGAAGCGCACACTCCAAGACGACTTACAACGCGCAAAAGCTGACTTTTTGAACGCTCGTAAACGACTTGACGAAGAACGTTCACTCGACAAGATTCGCCACAGAAAACAGCACATTGAAGAACTTTTGCCCTTGTGTGACAGTTTTGAGATGGCAATGCGTGACGAGGAGGCGTGGGAAAGGGCCGACAAGGCATGGCGCGCCGGCATTGAGGGGATACACAACCAACTGAAACAGCTGCTGGGTTCGTACGGTGTAAAGATCATACATCCGCTCCACGAGCCTTTTGACCCCTACCGACACGAAGCGATTGGCACCGAAGCAGTCACGGATAAGGCTCTCGATCACACGGTCACTAAAGTCGTCCAACAAGGCTACGAGATAGCAGTCGGAGACCGGGTGGAAGTAATTAGGCCGGCTCGCGTAACAATCGGTGAGTTGGCGAAATAGAATTTAATAAATTTTGGAATTATATGAGTAAGATATTGGGTATAGATCTTGGTACTACTAATTCAGCAGTGGCAATCATCGAAGCTGGTGAACCGAGAATCATTGAAAACTCCGAAGGAAACCGAACGACTCCATCGATAGTAGCGATTTCAAAAACAAAAGAGCGGCTCGTGGGCCAAATAGCCAAACGCCAAGCGGTCACAAACCCGACCAACACCATCTACGGAATCAAGCGTTTCATGGGCCATACCTACGAAGAAGAGGCTGTGCAGAAAGACAAAGCCATCGTGCCGTATGAGGTGAAAAAGGGAAGTGATGGCGGCGCAGTCGTTCTTATGGACGGCAAAGAATACCGGCCGGAGGAAGTGTCGGCCATGATCCTGACAAAGCTCAAAACTGACGCTGAAGCAAAATTGGGCGAAAAAATCACCGAGGCGGTCATCACGGTGCCGGCCTATTTCAACGACTCCCAGCGCAAAGCCACCCAAGACGCTGGTAAAATCGCCGGCCTTGAAGTAAGACGAATCATTAATGAACCGACCGCGGCGGCGCTGGCGTACGGTTTTAACAAGAAAAAAGACGAAAAGATTATCGTCTACGACTTCGGCGGTGGCACCTTTGACGTCACAGTACTTGAAGTCGGTGATGACGTAGTAGAGGTGCAATCGACCGATGGTGACGCGCACATGGGCGGCCGCGATATCGACCAGGGCATCGTACGCTTCTTGATTGAGGCATTCAAAAAGAATAATGGTGTCGATCTTTCCAAAGATAAGTTGGCGCTACAGCGTCTCGATGAAGCGGCTGAAAAAGCCAAACACGAACTTTCTTCCACCAACGAAACTGACATCAACATCCCATTTATTTCTCAAGGGGCGGACGGTCCGCTCCACATGGATGTCAAACTTACACGCGCCAAGCTGGAAGAAATCGCCCACGAATTTGTCGATAAATCAATCGAAATTACCAAGCGCGCACTCGAAGCGTCCGGCCTTAAAAAAGAAGAAATTGACGAAATCATTCTGGTCGGTGGACAGACCCGCATGCCCGCTATTCAAAACGCGGTAAAGTCGCTGTTTGGCAAAGAGCCAAACCGAACCATCAACCCGGACGAAGTGGTAGCGCTCGGCGCGGCGATTCAAGCCGGTATTTTCCAAGGTGACGTACAAGATATTACCCTCGTTGATGTGATTCCGCTTTCACTTGGTATCGAAACCATGGGTAGCGTGAACACAAAATTGATTGAAAAAAATACACATATTCCTACCAGGAAACAGCAGGTGTTTTCGACTGCTGCCGACAATCAGACATCAACTGAAATCCATATTGTGCAAGGTGAGAGGCCAATGGCAAATGATAATAAGTCACTCGGGCGCTTTGTGCTTGGTGGTATTCCGCCAGCACCGCGTGGTGTACCGCAAATCGAGGTCACATTCGACGTTGACAGCAACGGCGTACTCAACGTCACCGCGAAAGATAAAACCACTGGCAAAGAACAATCAATTCGCATTGAAGCGAACTCCGGTCTTTCAGACGCAGACATTGAACGCATGAAGAAAGACGCCGAGGAGCACGCGTCAGAAGATACAAAAAAGAAGGAGCTGATTGATACACGTAACGTGGCTGAGCAAATGATCTACACAGCTGAAAAGTCCTTAAAAGACCACGAGAAGGATATTCCGGCCGATACCAAATCAGGAATCGAGACAAAAATTAAAGAGCTGAAAGAAGCTAAAGACAAAGATGAGAAAAGCGCAATCGAAAGCGCCACGCATGCGCTTTCAACCGAACTGCAAAAGATCGGAGAAATCATGCAGAAAGCGGCGGCCGAAGGAGAGCCCGGTACACAAAACGACAAATCAGAGGGCGAACCAAAAGTGCACGACGCGTAGTGTGTAGGGACGCGCGATGGGTGCGCTGTTTGTGAAGGGCGGTGTTGGGGCAGCGCACCCATCGCCCCAACACCTTCATTTGTTGCGCCGCCACTGTCTTTATGCAATTATCAAATGAACGAAAGAGCGAAGCGATTATTGTGAATTTACGTCCCGGTTTTGGGCTTTATCACGCCCAGAATCGCTGGACGATCAAAGGTTGCGAGACCACCAGCATTGTGTATGATTGGCAATGCAGAATATATTATGAACAAGGACTTAAGTGAACAAATGAGCGGGAGCGATTATTGTGAATTTACGTCCGAATTTGCGCCTTTCCTAGCGCAAATTCCTGGACGCCGTTAAGATACCACTATGAATAAAGATTACTATCAAATATTGGGTCTTCAACGCGGCGCCACTAAAGAAGAGGTCAAAAAAGCCTTTAGGAAACTCGCGGCAAAATATCACCCCGACAAAAAGACTGGCGACGAAGAAAGATACAAAGAAGTAACTGAGGCGTACGCGGTCTTGGGCGACGACAAAAGAAAAGCCGAATATGACGCCTACGGCCATGCATTCAGCGGTGCCGGCGGCCCAGGCGGCAATTTTAACTGGCAGGACTTCCAACAGACCGGCGGTTTTGGTGCGCAAGGTTTTGAGTTTGACCTCAATGACATTTTCGAAAACTTTGGCTTTGGCACCGGTACTCGTGTCCAGCGTGGACGAGATGTTTCAATTGATATCAATCTCAACTTCAAGGAATCTATTTTTGGCGTCACGCGCAAAGTCCTCATTACTAAAAACAACACCTGCGTGCACTGTAGCGGCACAGGGGCCAAGGCCGGTACTGAAATGACAAACTGCACGACCTGTGGCGGTAACGGCAAAGTACGAGAAACAAGACAGAGCATTATGGGTAGTTTTACGACGGTACGCGAGTGTAGTGTCTGTCATGGCATTGGAAAAGTTCCCAAGGAAAAATGCTCTTACTGTGCCGGTGTTGGCGTGACCAAGACACAGGAAGAAATTACCATTAAGGTACCGGCCGGCATACAAAGCGGGGAGGTCATCCGTTTGACCGGTCGCGGCGAAGCAATGCCACACGGCCAACCCGGTGACCTCTACATCAAAGTACATGTCGAACCACACAAGACAATTCGACGAGAAGGCACTACACTTTCTTCCACCCTTCCAATCAAACTTACCGACGCACTCCTAGGCAATACATATAAAATAGAGACACTTGACGGCATCGTCGAAATCAAAATCCCAGCCGGTATCGCACACGGGGAACTTATTCGGATCAAAGAAAAGGGCGTGCCGAGCGAACGCGGCCGCGGTGACTTCATGGTGAAAATTTCCATCGAAACTCCGAAAAAGCTTTCAAAGAAGGCCGAGCAACTCGTCGAGGAGCTGCGCAAAGAGGGGATTTAGACAAAAAATATCGCTAGCGCACCCATTTATGGGTGCGCTAACTTTCCTGTGCTTAAACACACTTTAACGCTCGCGAGTGTTTTATACTTACAGAATGGATACCGCCATCATTTTGGGCTTTTTGTCTGAGATTGCCTACCTGCTCGTTGTGTTTGGCATCATGTTTACAATTGCGGTGTTTATGGGACGGCAGGCAATCATCAACCTTATCATTGGGCTCTATTTGGCGCTCCTCATTTCGCTCGAATTTCCGTACTATGAGCAACTTTTGGGACACCTCAACAGTGGTGAATCAGTCGCGGCGGCCAAACTGGCACTTTTTGGCCTGTTCACACTTATTACCACCTGGCTCTCTTTCCGCATCATGCCAGACGAATTCCGAGAGAAAAAAATCGAGACCTTAGGCAAAAAATTCCTCTTAGCCGGAGCCGCAACAGTGCTCGTCATGATCTTTAGCTTCCATGTGCTTCCAGTGACGGAATTCCTTACCCCAGGCACCCCTATCCAATCGCTCTTCGCACCCGAGCAATCCTTCTTCTGGTGGCTTTTGCTCCCTTTGGCCATATTATTTGTTTTTTAAAAAAAGACCGTATAATACTGGCAATGAAAACCGAAAAATTTGGCGTTCACCTCATGTTTGATGGCTACAACGCTAGTGAAACCTTACTTAGCGACCGGGCGCACCTTACTAAACTCCTTTCGGAGATTCCTGAGAAAATGGTCATGCACACTATTTGCGAACCCGTCGTCGTTGAAGTTGGGCCACAAAATCACAAAGATCCAGGCGGCATCAGCGGCTTTGTGATGATTGCTGAAAGCCATATTAGCTACCACACCTTTCCCAAGAAAGGTTTTGTATCCGCAGACATATACACCTGTCAAAACGATCTTGATACCGAAAAATTCACCAAACTTCTCGCCGAAGCCTTTGGTACCACCGACTATGATGTGCAGGTGGTTGACCGCGGCCTCCGCTTTCCGAGTGAGTAGCTAGTGTAAGAGTAGCGAATATTCGTGGTACCGTGGTAAGGTATTTACAACTTTTCTCATGTCTATTGGTTTTCTACTTGGTATCGCCGCAGCCTTCATTTGGTCACTCACCAACATCGTCGATAAATACTTGGTAACTAAATACGCGCCTAATGGTAACGTGGGGGGAATTGTAATTTTGTCTTGTTTTTTTCCGCTCGTGCTCGTTCCGTTTGGGTTGTATTTTGCTCCGACCATTTGGTTACCCCTCACAGAAATACTGATCCTCATTCTGTCCGGAGTTTTAATGGTTATCTGGCTCACACAATATCTCAAGGCGCTAAGTTACGCGGACACATCAATCGTAATGGCACTTCTCATGCTGGCACCGGTGTTTGGTTTCATTTTTGCCTCAATCATTCTGAATGAGACTTTGACTAACTATCAGATTATTGCTGGTTTAACAATTTTGGCTGGGGCACTAGTTTTAACCATTAACTTTAAACAAAAATCGCTTCATGTACCCGTCCTCGTCACTGCCCTTAGCGCGTCTGTTGTAATGGGCTTACTACACACACTGTTCAAGTCAGTAGCGATAGAGGAGGAATTTTGGTCGTCGCTGATATGGCGAGCAGTTGGTATGGTAATTACGGGTGTGATAATTTATTTGACACATACCTCCGCGCGACACATATTCAACCAATTTCTCAAGACAAGTAGTGTAAAAATTTTAAGCTTCAACGCCATTAATGAATCTCTCACTGTCATCGGAGACACAATATTTGCATATGCCATTTTATTTGCTCCGATTGCCTTAATACAATCAACCGAAGCCTACCAGCCAATTTTTATCTTGATTATTACATTCGTTATTTCCAATTTTACCATCATCCGCATTGAGGAGGACATGTCTAAAAGGATTTTATTACAAAAAATTATTGGTATTTTTATAGTAATTATAGGCAGTGCGATGCTGTTTGTGGGAATAAAGCCCTGATTACTCGAGCCGCATGTTACAATTAGTGTGCCATGAGATTTAACCGAGACACCGTTCTTGCTATCTTGGTAATCGGATCACTTTTTTTTGTGGCTCTCACCGCTTTTACTAAGTACTTGCTTTTTAAGGACTACACTTTCTTGGTTGAAGCAGCATGTGACCCTGAAGAGCAAATTTGCTACACGCGCAGTTGCGAGGACTACTGTCCACCAAATGGCCTTGAGGTGTTTACAGTGTACGAAATTAGCGCCTCAAATTTTGACTCGTGCACCGACAACAGTTGTGCGAGTATTTGTCGGTTTGAACAAACTGCAAGTCTGTGCACCGAAATTTTTTGTGAACCAAGTGACGACGTTACCTGTAGTGAATAGCCATGAACAAATCTCATTTTTCGTATGACAGTCGTTTTGATGTGTTTTACTCTGATCTTGAGCGGGCTCGCACCGAATTATTTAAACGCCGCGAAAACGTAGCACTGACACAGCAATTGCGTGAGGAACTTTTTTTGGTTCCCAAGCTTAAAGTCGTTCTTAAGGAACCTCACCTGGTGCTATTTCGACAAATCGCATCACCGGTTACTGAAACTGAACAGTTTATAAAAATAGCCAAAGAATTAGAGTTGAAGCCATTAATCTTTGAGTACTATGACGATAAATTTGTGGGAGCTGGAAACCCGTTTAAGAGAGGTCTTGGAAAATTGCCTATTTTTAAATTTACCTCCGCAACGGGTGTTGATGTGTTTGAGTATCGAACTGTTGTCGACTTCAATGCCTACAATGGCCACCTCCTCAAGGACGTACGCACACTTCGGGGAGAAAAACTAATGGAGCTGCACCATAAACTGTTTGAGAAATATTTTCAAATCAGTATAAGCAAATGTACCGTTGATTTGTCTTCGTGGTTTAAGGTCTACAACGGAAGCGCGGCCGACTATTATGAGGCATTGATGTCCTTGTTTGTGAGAGACGCGATTCTCTGTGAATCCTTTATTACTTCTCCAGCAGAGGAGGGTTTTTCCGCGAAAGTAGCTTATCCTGCTTTTAAAAACGTGCGCAAAAAATACGGCCTCGATCCGCTCGTTGTGCGAATTATGGACAAAACTGAAGAGTATAGAGTGTATTGGGACTGTTATCCAACTGACGTAGATGCACTGCTTACAAAGAGAGGGTATAGTTAAGAAAGTATATGGATTTAAATACTTGTTTTGAAACAACAAGTGAACTACGGCAACTCTCGCTGTACGCACACTTGGTGCCAGCGTTTGCGAGCATTGTGTTGGGTTGGTTTGCAGTTAGATATGCGGCATCAAAGAAAAAGGCTGTTATTTTCCTCTTTTTTACCTGGCTATTTGCATTGTGGATGATAGGGGACGTAATCATCTGGAATACAAATAACTACTACACGGTGGCTGGCATCTGGTCCTCGCTTGACTACATAAACACACTGTTCTTTTTAGCACTTTTATACTTCCTATATATTGATTTTTTCAAGCCCTCGCGAACACCGCGATGGCTTACTGTCGTTCTGATTACTGCCGCAGTTTATCCACTACTCCTTACAATTAGTGGCTTGGCAGTAAATGAATTTGACCAACCAAATTGCGAGATGTATGAAAATGACTCACTTTCTCTGTACAAAGTGTATCTAGAAACAGGAGTAGTGGCCTTTATCACCTTCATTGGAGTACTGCAGACGATACGAAAGTGGTCTGAAAAAAAAGTGAGAAATCACGTAATGTTGCTGACTTCAGCTGCGGTACTATTTATGGGTCTTTTTGGTGGTTCAGAGTATATAGCAACTATAACCGACGTGTACGAAATCAATTTATACTCACTTTTCGCATTGCCGGTGTTTATGTTTATTCTCACGTTTGCTGTAACTGAGCAGCAAATGTTCCAAACAAAAGCAAGCAGCCTCACTTCTGTTCAATTGCTATTTTCACTGTTCGTTATTGTTGGCATCATGGACATCTTTTTGGCTGACACAGTTACTCAATATATTGTTTCTGGAGTAGGATCATTTATTACGCTTTCTTTTGGTGTTTTGCTTTGGCGAAGCGCGAGTCGAGAAAATAAACAACGAAAAGAAATCGAGGAGCTCGCTGAGAAGTTAGCCTCTGCAAACGAGCGGTTGAAGGAACTGGATAAATTGAAATCGGAATTTGTTTCGATTGCGTCGCATCAGTTGCGCAGCCCGCTCACCTCAATTCGCGGTTACGCCTCGATGTTGGCGGAGGGAAGCTTTGGCAAGTTACCAAAAAAAGCCGAGGACGCGGCCGTGCGGATTGAAGACTCAGCGAAGCTCATGGCGCTCTCAGTGGAAGACTATCTGAACGTATCGCGCATCGAGTCGGGCAATATGAAGTATGTGCTGTCTGACTTCAACCTACGCGATGAAGTTGACCATATCTGTGACGACGTGCGGTCTGAAGCCATGAAGAAGGGACTCGTCTTACTTTTCCGTAGTTCGATCCAGAGCCGCGGCGTCGTCCATGCTGACATTGGCAAAACCACCCAAATCGTACACAACCTCATTAACAACTCGCTGAAATATACACAGCAAGGATCGATCAAGGTACTGGTGCGAGACGATGCGGCTAAGAAACGCATATTTGTTGAAATTACCGATACTGGTATTGGCTTAAGTAAAGAATCTGCCGCCAAGCTCTTCCATAAATTTGAGCGCGCCCATAATGCGAACAGCGTAAACGTCTCTGGCACCGGCCTTGGTCTTTATGTCGCACAAAAAATGGCAGAAGCTATGGGCGGCGACATCACGGTAACCTCTGAAGGGGAAGGCAAGGGTTCCACCTTCACGTTGGTCATGCCACTGGCGTTGTAATTGGTGGGTGAAGGCGTTTTTTGGTAGTATAGACACATGTCCGACACCCAAAAACGCCTCCTCACTGGTCTGCAATCCTCAGGAACACTCCATATCGGTAACTACTTCGGTGCACTCAAACCCTTTCTCGATATTTACGAGCAGTACGACAGCTTTCTCATGGTGGCCGACTACCACGCTCTCACGTCTGTCCGAGAGCCGGCCGTTCTCCGTCAAAATATTTTTAATGTGGTGAAGGACTACTTGGCAGTTGGTGTCGACCCCGTCAAAGCCACCATTTTTCGGCAATCAGATAATCAAGATCACACGGAGCTGGCGTGGGTGCTCGACTGTCAGGTGACGGTGCCATTCCTTATGCAGGCCCACTCGTATAAAGACAAAGTGGCGAAAGGACTAGAACCAAATGTTGGCCTCTTTACGTATCCCATGCTGCAAGCGGCCGATATCACACTCTACGAGACGGATGTGGTACCAGTTGGTGAAGACCAGCGCCAGCACCTCGAGTACACTAGAGAAGCGGTGGGGAAGTTTAATCGGGCATACGGAGAAATTTTAAAAGAACCGGAAACATTAATTCTGGAAGGAGTGGGCGTCGTGCCCGGCACCGACGGTCAAAAAATGAGCAAAAGTTACGGCAACACCATCCCGTTGTTCGGCACTGAAGACGAAATTGAAAAGGCGGTCATGAGCATTGTGACCGACTCAACCGGTGAACGGCCAGAACACGTCTATGCCATTCACCGCCTTCTCAAACCAACTGACATGCTTGATCCGATTTATGAAGAACACAAAGGCCGCTACGGGGACTTAAAGAAACTACTGGCAGCTGATTTGGATGCTTTTATTGCCCCCATGCGCGAGCGCCGAGCCAATATCACCGACGACGAGGTAAAATCGGTATTGGCGGATGGTGTCAAACGAGCCAAAACGATTTCCAATAAAACATTGGCAAAGGTTCGTGACGTAGTTGGAATTACCATTTAGCATTTGCATATGTACAATCCAGAAATTTCACCGGAACAGACAGAGAATGTGATCCTCACCGATATTGAGGCGCTGGCCGAGCGTAAGGGGTATATCCTAAACGTCGTTGAAAAAAACTCTGAGAAAATTAGACTCCAGATACTAGGTGAAACAGCAACTAACAATCAAATCGGTCTTGGAAAAGCTGAACATGAACAATTTATTGCTGACTTACACGCCGAAGTTCCAGATTTGAATATAGATGCGGTAACCGTACTCGCGTGGCCGCAGGGGGCGGTTAACATTGAAATTGATCTTTCTAAAGTAAACGGTTCACAAATAGACAATTCCGAGGTATTATCAAACTCTGCCAAAGACGCAGCTGACACTGCTGAGGCGGGGAAGGAAAGCTTAGAAAGCGAGTAGAATCTCCCGGAGACGTCCGATATAACGTGGTCGAAAAATATGAATGAGTAAACGAGCGTAGCGACTATTGCGAATTTACGTCTCAATTTTGGACTTTATCCCGTCCAAAATTGCTAGACGACTACGTACAAAACTTATTCATTAAAAGGGTCTCGGGAGACAAATCCTGGACCGAAGTAGGGTGGCACCGCGGTCAATCAACATGATTGAAATCGCCCCTACAAACATACTAGTTAATCTATGTGTTTGTAGGGGCGATTTTTGCTTCTACAGCACAAAACAAACATGGAACGAACACTCATTAAAGATTTATCAAATCATGTTGGACAAACCGTCACCATTGCTGGCTGGGTTGATGTCGCCCGTGACCAAGGGAAAATGGCCTTTTTTGATTTTAGAGACCGCTCTGGAAAAGTACAAGGCGTGGTCTTCGGCAAACCTGACGTGCTAGAAATTGCGAAAACGCTAAAAAATGAATTCGTGGTTTCGGTGACGGGAGTGGTGAACGAACGTCCCGAAAAAATGCGCAAGACTGGTGTAGTGAACGGTGACGTTGAACTCGAGATCACTGCCATTGATATTTTGAATAAAGCCGAAACACCACCATTTGCATTAAGCGAAGACTCTAAGGACAAGGACGAGGAACTTCGCCTAAAGTATCGTTATCTGGATCTACGAACCGACCGCATGCAACGTAACATCCGTCTACGAAGCGAATTTGTACGTCGCTGTAGAAACTTTTTGATGGAACGAGATTTTGTGGAAATCGAAACACCGCTCCTGACCGAATCGACACCAGAAGGATCTCGAGACTTTGTTGTGCCGAGCCGACATCATCCAGGCAAATTCTACGCCTTGCCGCAATCTCCGCAACAGTACAAACAACTTCTCATGAACGCTGGTTTTGAACGGTATGTACAAATTGCCCGAGCGATTCGAGACGAAGACTTACGGGCCGACCGCGGCTACGAGCATACACAAATCGATGTTGAAATGTCATTCGTCGAACGTGATGACGTCATACAGATGATTGAAGACATGATAACGCACACCGTTGAGAGCCTTGGATTTACAATCAAACAAAAACCATTTCCGCGAGTTACTTATGCCGAATCAATGGCCAAGTACGGTGCCGACAAATTTGATATGCGTACTGATGAAGATAAGAAAAGTGGAGTATTGGCGTATGCGTGGGTCGTTGATTTTCCATTCTTTGAAAAAACCGACAAAGGAACTTGGACATTCACTCACAACCCCTTCTCCATGCCTAAAACAGAACACATTGAAGATTTGCTTGCCGGAAAAAATATTGAAAATATCTTAACCAGTCAATACGACCTGGTATGCAACGGCTATGAAGCAGGTGGAGGAAGCATCCGCGCCCACAAACCAGAAATTCTTGAAGCGGTATATAAAGTAATGGGAAACACCGAGGAAGAAACTCGTGAGAAGGTTGGACATATCCTTGAAGCTTTCACTTTTGGAACTCCACCTCACGGCGGCATTGCGCTCGGTGTTGAGAGAAATGTGATGAACCTGACTGGTGAAGAATCACTTCGTGAAGTACAAGCCTTTCCAATGACGCGCAAAGGTCAGACTGCTGTCATGAATGCTCCCAAACCCCTTACTGTTGAACAACTACTTGAGCTTGGTCTCTCTATAAAAAAGCAAACCAATGACCAAAATTAGCACTACACAAAAAACGTTGGAGAATACTCCTAAAAAATACTGTCGGTTTATTCTGACTGAAGACAGGCCTGATTGGCACAGACTGGTTGAGACAAAAGATGGCCAGTTGGAATATAGAATGGGGGTTGGGAAGTACAAAGACATCACTCCTCGCTCATTTCGCACGCTCGTGCGAACGATTGTTCAAACCGCAAAATCGCACCGACTGGAATACCTAGCACTTCCGTTTGGTACCCTCCGCGCGCCCAAAATTAAAACTATGGGCGAGGCTTGGCTTATGCAAACGTTGGCAGAAAATTTGGCGTTGGCACAGTACGAATTCACCGAGTATAAAACTAAGAAAACGAAGAAACACCTCAAAGAAATCCTGGTCTGTGGCGTTGCAACAAAAACACAAAAAGTTGCGTTTGATGTTGGACTCGCGATTGGCGAAGCGACGAATGAGGCTCGTACCATTGCCAACACACCGGGTGATGATATGACTCCAAGCAAACTCGCTGCGGCGACCGCTCGTATTCTAAAAGGCACCGGCGCAACGATCACTGTCTTTAATGAAAAACAAATCAAGACCAAGAAAATGGGCCTACTGCACGCGGTCGGGAAGGGCGCCGATGATAAACCCCGCTTTATCATCATTGAATACTGGGGAGCGGGGGAGGGTAGCAAGAGTAAAAAAGCCGAAAAACCTATCGTATTGGTTGGTAAAGGAATCACTTACGATACTGGCGGCCTCAACATCAAGCCAGCAGGCGCCATGCACGACATGCATATGGATATGTCTGGTGGCGCATCAGTGATCGCAACAATCAAAGCTATCGCTGCTCTCGGAATAAAGAAAAATGTCGTCGGCCTCATACCAGCGGCGGAAAACGCCGTATCAGCGACCAGCATGCGGGCGGGGGATATCGTGACGTCGCTCTCAGGTAAAACGGTGGAAATTTTACACACCGATGCCGAGGGCAGGATGGTGCTGGCCGATGCGCTCACCTACGCGCAGCAGGAGTACGAGCCAGCGCTTATTGTAGATATCGCCACCTTAACCGGCGCCGCCCTTGTCGCGCTCGGCCAGCACGCCAGCGCACTCATGACCAAGAACGAAAAATTGCAACGGACTTTGGTTGAGCTCGGTGAAAAAACCGGCGATCTTGTCTGGCCACTGCCGCTGTGGGACGAGTACAAACAGTACCTCAAAGGCACGCGAGCCGACATCAATAATGTCGCCGCTCCCACCGGCCGCTTCGGCGGCAGTATTGAGGGCGGAACGTTTCTTTCATTTTTTGTCTCTAAAAAAATCCCTTGGGTGCATCTCGATATTGCGCCGCGAATGGACAGTATTCCAAGTGATAAACTAGCTAAAGGCGCCACCGGGGAGCCGGTGCGACTGCTGGTAGAACTTATTCGCACACATACAAACTAACGCATGAAACAATTTACTCCAACCGAAATAGCTGACTGCATAAGAGGCATCCAGTACGTGTATGCCTTGAAGTATGAAATTCGGTACGAACTCACCCGTGACGAGAAAGACTTCACTGAGTCGGTCGCGGAACATGTTTTCGGTATGCAGGTGTTGGCTGACTTTTTTCTTGGCTACGACGATGCAAACGGGAACTTGGATCACGCAAAAATTCACGAGCTGATTACCTGGCATGACGTCGATGAAATCGAAACTGGCGATATAATTGGTTGGAAAAAGACCGACGACGACCGCGCCAACGAAGCCCGCGCCGCCGAGCGTGTCATTCAAAACTTGCCTGAAATTTTAAAGAATAAAATTTTGAAGTTACTCCAGGAATATGAAGAACAAAAAACTGAAGAGGCCAAATTTGTGAAAGCAATTGATAAAATTGAACCGATGTTCCACTTGTACAACGAAGAAGGGAAGGCTTGGGCAAAAAATGTCGGCTTGACGCACGACGACTCCCTGCGTATTAAAATTCCCTACGTGAACTACTTTCCTCACATAAAACAATTCAACGATTACTTTCACGAAATGATGCAGAAAGAAGGTTATTTTGCTGAGTGACATGCTACAATTTTGCTATGAATACGGTCACGATCGACCCGACGTTGTTTGCTATAAAAACCGAGCAGTTTGAGGGCCCGCTTGAGCTCTTGATAGAGCTCGTAGAAAAACGAAAACTGCTCATCAACGATATTTCGCTCGCGGCAGTGACTGATGAATACATTAAAACCGTCAGCCTCATGCAGGAGCTGTCGCTTCCCAATACCGCTCAGTTTATTACCCTAGCCGCCACCTTGCTTCTCATAAAATCAAAATCTCTTTTGCCGGTACTAGACCTTTCAGAAGAAGAGGAGACGAGCATTGATGAGCTCGAAAGGAGACTTCAGCTGTACCAGCTGTATCGTGAGGTAGCTCTGGATTTGAAATCACAATTTGGCCGCTCTCTCCAGTATGAGCCGGAATATGTACCGCCGCGAAATCCAATTTTTTTGCCCGACCGGTTTTGTGCGGAGAGTGAACTCCTAGCCGCCATGGAGCGGGTGTTGATCAACTTGCCAAGAACCGAAAAGCTCGCAACGGCAAAAGTGCGCCCCGCCATTACACTTGAAGAAATGATGGAAAAACTTCAGCGTCGGATTGAGCAACAAATTAAAACTCGTTTTTCTGAAATTCGCGCCAAAGAGCCGGGACGAAAAAACGTGATTGTCGGATTTCTGGCGATTCTTGAGCTCTTCAAACAGGGAACGGTCTTGATCACTCAAATCAAACGCTTTGATGATATAGAAATCGAACTTGAACGCAGTCACACACCAAAATACTATTAAAAAAGCCGGAGTGGCACACTGCAAGCGGTAGATTAAAATACCTCTGCTTGCAAATGCGTGCCACTCCGGCTAACGTTGCTTCTCTCTGGGCGGGTCGGGAGACCAGAGTATTCCCGGCAACGTCACGCGGGTGAACGCACTCAATCTGACAGTGCACATATCAGAGAGCGCGATTTGAACTTAACTGCTGGTAATATACTTGGTAAAGGGTGTTTTGTCAATCTCCAAAAGAAAAGACCTGATGGACATTGCGGGGGGAAGTTTGCAATGGTCCATCAGGCCAATACCGGTTGAACGGCCGGTACCGTGTCCTCGTTAACGCCGAGGGAATCGGTTGTGGGCTCCGCGGCCAATCAAATGATCAGTCCGCCGGCGCCGAAGATCAGGTCTGCGCAGAAGCCGGCGCGCCGCCCGTCGAGATGTCGATGTTGCCGATGATGTCGTTGCTGACGTTGCTCTGATTATACACGCGGTTGATCGCGGCCGTCGGAGGTTTGTACATTTTCATAGACGTCTCCAAGAACGTCGGTAGCCGAATGCCACCGAACCTCGTCCATCTTAGCATAATCCAAGATATTTGTCAACACTTTTTACTGTACTTGTAAAGTGTGCATAAAATAGCCCTGAAAACAATGGTTTTTTATGCTAGACTGTCAATATGCCGCTTGATATTCTCATCGAGGGTCTGTTGTTCTATAAGGCCAGCCCGCAGAACAAACTAAACCTGATCAAAATGTTTGCTGTCACGCCGGAGGACTTTCACGAGGCGGTGGAAGCGCTTCGTCGGCGACTCCAAAGCGGCGCTGTGCGACTGATTGAAACCGAAAACGACATTGAGCTCGTGACCGCTCCAGAACTTTCGGAGTTTATTGAAACACTTCGTAAGGGTGAACTTCACACCGACATCGGTAAAGCCGGCGCCGAAACATTGGCCATTATTTTGTATAAGGAACCGGTGACGCGAGCTGACATCGACCGCATTCGCGGTGTAAATTCATCGTTTATCTTGCGCAATTTGCTCACTCGCGGCTTGGTTGAGAGAGAAGTGGGAAAGGGAGGTCACTACTACAAAATTGCCCCGCCCTTGCTGAATCATCTCGGTATCAGTCAAAAGTATGAGTTACCGCGCTTTGCGGAATTCATGAACGCCATCGAGTCTTTTGAAGCTGAATCAACACCATGAACCCCGATACTTCATCCAGCAATACATACACCACCCATACCAAGCTACCGATTGGTTGGCAGTTGGGTGTGCTTGGTTTAATTTTTCTAGGACTGTTTGGGGTATTGTGGTGGCAACAGCAAAGTAGAGGGGAGAGCGAGGATTTGGCGGCGGCACCGCCGGCGTCAGCGCAAGTCAACACCACCTTCACGCCGTCGGTGCCGCAAAAAATTGAGCACGTTGAAATCCTCGCCCAAGCTGCTTTTGTGTTTGACGTCAGCGAACAGCGGGTGCTTTTTAGTAAAAACGCTGACCACGCGCTACCGCTCGCTTCGATTACAAAACTCATGACCACACTGCTCGCGCACGAACTTGTTGCGGAAGATAGGCAAACCACACTTTCACCGGCAGCCATTTTGCAAGAAGGTGACAGCGGACTTTCGGCTGGCGAGCGCGTGCGTATTGACGCATTACAAAAAATTGCACTTATCGCGTCATCGAATGATGCCGCCTACGCGCTCGCCGCCAGTGTCGGCTCGCTCCTTGGCGAGGACGACCCAGAGAATCAATTTGTGACAGGTATGAACATACGGGCTGAAGAATTGGGACTGAAAACCATGGCTTTTAAAAACCCGACCGGTCTTGATATCTCTGTCAGCGAGCCCGGCGCTGTCGGCTCGGCCCGGGAGGTGAGTTTTTTACTTGAATACATGCTCACACATTATCCCGAACTGCTCGAATCAACCCGCGAACTTGAAACTCGCGTCTACAACGTAGACGGCGATTATCACACAATCACCAACACCAACGAAGACGTGCTCGGAATACCTAATTTGATCGCCTCCAAAACCGGTTTTACCGACCTGGCCGGCGGCAATTTAACCGTCGCTTTTGACATCGGACTCAACCGTCCAATTATCATCACAGTGCTCGGCTCCTCCCGTGACGGGCGTTTTTCTGACGTCAAAAAACTGGCAACGGCCGTAACTGACAGTTTGCAGTCTGAGTAATAGCATCCGTATGGAATCCACCCTCATCAACGTGTTGGTACCGGCCGTCAGTGCCTTTACTATTGGTATTTTTATTACGCCGATTATTACTCACTACCTGTATGCTCACAAGGCATGGAAGAAGCAAGGTGGAAAAATCGCCCTAAACGGCGATGCGGCCGCAGTCTTTAATGAACTAAAGGGCGTGCATGAAACAAAAACACCACGCATGGGCGGCATTGTCATTTGGGTGAGCGTCCTCTCGACACTATTTGGCACTTACTTTGTAGCGCTTTTATTTCCCGACACCGTCCTCGCCGAATTAGACTTCATGAGCCGATCGCAGACGTACATTCCGGCAGTGTCGCTTCTTGTCGGGGCCATGATTGGTTTCTTAAACGACTTTTACGATATTACGCACGGCGGCAAAGGACTGCGCTTATCGGTGCGCCTGCTGCTTGTGACACTGCTTTCCGGCGCACTCGGGTGGTGGTTCTACACAAAACTCGGCGTGACCGCAGTCAATTTGCCATTTGGTCACGCTTGGGAACTCGGGATTTTCATCATTCCGTTTTATATTTTTTTAACCATCTCAGTGTACGCCAGCGGCATCATCGATGGGATCGACGGACTTTCAGGCGGTGTGTTTGCCGCTATCTTTAGCGCCTACGCCGGGATTGCACTCATTCAGTCACAATTTGATTTGGCGGCGTTCTCGGCCACGGTGGTCGGAGGCATCCTCGCTTTCCTTTGGTTTAACATTCCACCAGCTCGTTTCTGGATGACCGAGACCGGCACCATGGCGCTCACACTTGCGCTCGCGACCGTTGTCTTTATGACCGATGAGCTCGGAGAAGGGAATGGAATCTTCTTGTTGCCAATTGTCGGCTTACCACTCGTCGTGACGGTGCTCTCGAACGTACTGCAAATCTCATATCGCAAAATAACCGGTCGCAAGCTCTTTCGAATTGCGCCGCTCCACCATCATTTTGAAGCGATCGGGTGGCCCTCGTACAAGGTGACGATGCGCTACTGGATCATCAGCATTATCTGTGCGACCGTCGGAGTAATCCTCGCCACGGTTATCTAACATGCAAAAGCCAAAATCTATTGACACGGTTTTGCTCGCCATTATTGCCGTTTTGGTCGGTGGCGGCTTTTTGATTTTTTCGTCAGCTTCGCTTGGTTTGCTCGCTCGCGATGGCGCCAGCTTTGGCTCCGTTGCGTTTAGTCAGTTTGCTTTCGGAATTGTCGGCGGGGGAGTGGCACTTCTCTTGACCAGCAATCTGCACTACCGGCACTGGCGGAAGTACGCGTTTTATTTTTTTATACTGACGCTCGCCGCGACCGCCGCCGTGTTCATTCCTAGTTTAGGAATGACTCACGGCGGCGCTACCCGCTGGCTCGACTTAGGCCTGACAACCGTGCAACCATCAGAGTTTTTAAAAATTGGTTTTGTAGTGTATTTGGCCACTTGGCTCTCGGGCGTCCATAGCAAGATCAACTCCTGGCGTTACGGTCTCTTGCCTTTTTTGGCAATCATTGGTCTTGCGGGACTGGTACTACTCCTCCAGCCGGACACTGATACTTTCTTGATTATCGGCTGTGCTGGCATGGCTATGTTTTTGACGGCGGGCGCGACCTGGCGCGACATTGGGCTCATTCTGCTTGGCGGCCTAGTTGCCCTTGCGCTCATCGCCACTTTCCGCCCTTACATAATGGATCGTTTTACTACCTTTCTACACCCTGACAACGACCCGCTCGGCAGTGGCTATCAGATTCAGCAGTCGCTCATCGCCATCGGCACCGGCGGAATGACTGGCCGCGGTTTTGGGCAGAGTATCCAAAAATTTGAATACTTACCGGAGCCAATCGGCGATTCAATCTTTGCCGTGTACGCGGAAGAATTCGGATTTGTTGGCACCGCACTTCTCATAATTGCACTCGTGAGCTTATCGCTTCGCGGGTATAAAATTGCCACCCAAACAAGTGATATGTTTGGGACACTCCTCGTGACTGGCTTTATTACCATCATTATCACGCAGGCATTTCTGAACATCGCCGCTATGCTTGGGCTGGCGCCCCTCTCCGGTCTGCCTCTGCCATTCATCAGCCATGGGGGGACATCACTCCTCGCGACGCTGGCCTCGCTTGGCATCGTCCTCAACGTGTCAAAATACCGCGTCGTGAAGAAACGCGCATGATACACTTCATATGATGAAAATCGGGTTCGTAGGGGGAGGTACCGGTGGCCATTTTTACCCGCTCATGGCGGTGGCTGAAGAACTGACGAAAGAGCAAAAACCGCCGCGGTTGTACTATTTTGGTCCGGAGCCATACAGCAAAGAGGCCCTTCAGACGAACCACATCACCTACGTGTATTGTCCGGCTGGCAAATTACGCCGCTACTTTTCGGTACAGAATTTTATCGATGTGTTTAAAAATTTTTTCGGTGTCTTTGTGGCGGTTTTTAAGCTATTTTGGATCTACCCTGACGTTATTTTTAGCAAAGGTGGCTACACGAGTATTCCGATTTTGATTGCTGCCCGCTTTCTTATGATACCGGTCGTAATCCACGAATCTGACGCGGTACCAGGCCGCGCCAATAAATTAGCGGCCTCTTTTGCAAAATACATTGCCATCGCTCACAACGACGTGGCGAAGTACTTTCCAAAAGAGAAAACCGCTCTCATCGGCATACCGCTGCGCGCTGAAATAAAGAATACGAGTCAGAACCCACTCGCCGAGCTTGGGATCCCCGCCGACAAACCTCTCATTTACATCACCGGTGGCTCGCTCGGAGCCGAGCGACTGAACAACGTACTGATTCAATCACTCTCCGAATTATTGCCTCATTATAGAATCTTCCATCAAGTGGGCGATGGGCATCTCGAAGCAATTCAATTGGCGGCACAAAGTTTGTTGGCTGATTCTCCGCTTTTGGCAAACTACTACCTTCGAGATTCATTGGACGCAAAAACTGTCGCACTCCTCCTTGACGCGGCGGCGATTATCGTGACGAGAGCCGGCAGTACCACTCTTTTTGAAATTGCTTACCACGGCAAACCCGCCATCGTAGTACCCATTCCCGAAAACATCAGCCGCGATCAACGTACGAACGCCTACTCGTACGCCCGCAGTGGCGCGGCGATTGTGATTGAAGAGCACAATCTTACCCCGCACTTGCTGGCTGAACAAATTCAATCTATTATCAGTGACCGCAGTCGTACTGAGGCGATGGGGAATGCCGCTCGCACACTCTCTTTTCCTGATGCGGCCAAAAAAATCGCAGATTTACTTTTAAGCATCGGCCGAACACATGGATCATAAACCAGTCGTCACTCGTATTCCACCTAGTCCCACCGGACGCTTGCACATCGGTACCGTTCGCACCGCACTTTTTAACTACCTATTTGCAGAAAAGCACGGCGGGCACATGATCTTTCGCAGTGAAGATACCGACCAAGCACGGAGCAAAAGAGAGTATGAGGAAGAAATTATTGCCGGTTTGTCGTGGCTTGGTTTGCGTTGGCAGAATGAAACAATCTACCGCCAGTCAGAGCGCACAGCCATCTACAAAACCTACCTAGAAAAACTCATTGCCGCCGGTACGGCCTACGCCTCAAAGGAACCAAGCAAGCAAAATCCGGAAGAAATGATTGAGGTGATACGCTTGAAAAACCCAAACAAAGCCATCACTTTTCTCGACGAAATTCGCGGTGAAATTACCTTTGACACCACCGAACTCGGAGACTTTGTGATCGCCCGGTCCATTGAAGATGCCCTGTACCACTTCACAGTGGTCGTTGACGATCATGAGATGGGTATCACTCATGTTATTCGAGGCGAAGATCATATCTCAAACACACCACGTCAAATTTTAATTCAAGAGGCAATCGGTGCAACGCGGCCGCACTATGCACATTTACCATTGATTTTGGCTCCCGATCGATCAAAAATGTCCAAGCGCCATGGGGCGGTGGCGTTGATTGAGTACCAAAAAGAAGGTTTTCTGAAAGAGGCCATAGTGAACTACCTCGCCTTGCTTGGATGGAGCCCGGGAACGGATCAAGAATTTTTTAGCCTTGAGGAACTGGCAGAACGCTTTGACCTGGCTCAGGTGCAAAAGGGAGGAGCGATATTTGATAAGCAAAAATTCACTTGGTTTAACCGTCATTACCTAGCGCAGTTGTCCGATGACGAGTTACGCGCCTACCTCGCCGCCGAAGAGTTTTTTTCTGCACTACCGCAATTTTCAAATGAGCGTCTCGAGAAACTTTTACCGACTATCCGTGAACGCATAAGCACGAAAAAGGAATTTGAGGAGCAGGCGAAAGCGGGGGAGTACCACTTTGCCTTTGCTGTACCCGACTACGAAGTGTCTTTGCTCAAGTGGAAAAAGGACGAAACAGTCGCCAGCGCCGCGCCGCGCCTTTTGCATCTCAAAAAACTGCTGACTGTGGCAGACTTCTCAAGTCCTGAAGCGGTAAAGGGGGCTATTTGGCCTTACGCGGAAGAGGTCGGCAAAGGGGAGGTGCTGTGGCCGTTACGGGTTGCCTTATCAGGACGAGAGCAGTCGCCGGACCCGTTCACTTTAGCCTTTATTTTAGGGCAGGAAGAGACAGAGAGTCGCCTCCAATTTGCCTATGATAAAATAGCGGCATAATGATCACACGATGGTTCGTAGCCCTCTTAGTTGGTATATTGATTATACTGGCGTTTTCTTTTGCTCCCAGCGCGTTTGCACAGACAGAGTTGGAACGCCTCCAAACGCAAATTCAGGATAGAAACAGCCGCTTGTCGCAGATAGAAGCCGAAATAGCAAAATACGAAGCCGACCTCAAGGTCGTCGGCGCCGAGAAAAAAACTCTGCAGAACGCAATCAACCAACTCGAGCTGGAACGCAAGAAAGTGACGGCCGAAATCGCCAAAACCGAAAATCTTATTGCCTCAACCGATCTCGAAATTAATAAACTGGTCCTCGAAATTTCTCGCACCGAACAAGATATAGACAAAACCGAAAGCGCCATCGCCGAGATTATTCGCGCGCAGTATAAATCAAGCGACGATTCACTTTTGGAATTATTGCTTCGCCATGACCATCTGTCTGAGTTTTGGAGCACTCTCGAAGCACACGAAAACGTGCGGAATACCATGTCTGCCAAAGTCGCTGAATTGAGCTCGTTTCAGACGTTGCTGGAAAAAAATCGCACCACCAACGAGGCGAAACGCGCTGATCTGACTTCGTTAAAAACTCAATACACCGACCAAAATATTGTCCTCACAAACAATAAAGCGGAGCGAACCGAACTGCTCGAGGTAACAAAAAATGAAGAGAAGAGCTACCAACAGCTACTGGCTACACGCCAACAAGCTCGAGAGCAAATTCTCAAAGAACTGCGCGAGTTTGAATCCCAACTACAATTTATTCTCGACCCCAACACTATTCCGCCGCAAGGTACGCCGGTCTTTAGCTGGCCACTCCAAAACATAATCATCACGCAATACTTTGGCGGTACCGAGTTCGCAGCCCGCAACGCCGCCGTGTACGGCGGCCGTCCGTATCACCCAGGAGTGGACTTTGGCGCGCCACGAGGTACCGCTATTTACGCCCCTCTGTCTGGCACCGTCCGCGCCACTGGCAACACCGACCTCGTGCCAGGCTGTTACTCCTGGGGCAAGTGGACACTTATTGATCACGCCAACGGCCTCTCGACCCTCTACGCCCACCAAGACGTTATTAGCGTGTCGCCCGGCCAGAAAGTGAGCACTGGCGAGGTGGTTGGGTACGTTGGAAGCACTGGCTTTTCTACCGGCCCCCATCTGCACTTCACGGTCTACGCCAAAGCGGGCGTCAATGTGCGTAAATTCAACGAAATTAAAACCGTGACCAGCTGTGGACCAGCCTCGACTCCGGTCGCCGCCACCGAAGCCTACATCGATCCGATGCAGTACCTACCAGTACGTTAGAAACGGTGCTGGGTATAAAACTGGGGAAAACTATCCAGAAACCTGTGGATAGGCTGTGGGATAGATGTTATTATGTGGGTGCGATGCACTGCATCGTAGGAACTTACCCGAATGGAAGCCCCCGCGGGCCGCCCG
>ERZ1292625.515-Hain-H41-01um-R1-515-length-58308-cov-8_pt1 | contig 58308 bp, 61 predicted proteins | sample MGYA00564400_ERZ1292625 | MGnify/ENA primary metagenome ERZ1292625 (study PRJEB36523, sample SAMEA6512639) | groundwater metagenome | collected 2019-01-08 | study: AquaDiva: Metagenomics assemblies of 32 groundwater samples | reverse complement strand
CGCCGAGACGGTGAGGCGGCAGTGTCTTGCGAGAACGCCGCTGGCGGACTTTTTCCGCATCCTGCTAAGGCGCGCGTCACGGAGCTACGATGTCTGCAAGGGCGTCGTAGTGAAGTGTTCCCTCGGTTTTGAATCGCACCGAGAGGTTCGCGGTCTGCACCGTCAGCGTTTCGAGGGACAGCTTGTGAACCGTGCCGCGCAAGCGCCCTCCCGTCAGGTTTCTGTTCAGTCCCTTCTCCAGCGCCTGTCGCATCAGGTCCAGTTCCTCTCGAATGGGGAGCACCAATCTTCCGGCCAACTCATCACGCAGCGGTTCATGTAACCATTCTTCAGCCAGGTCGGTGGCCGGCGTGCGCTCCTTGATCGTGTAGTCGACATCTCGAAATAAAATCCGCCCCGCCGCTTCGTCGTACGCTGGCGTTCCCTTCAGGCGGAGCGTGAGCGGAAGCAGCCCTCGCAGGGTGAGTTCCACCCCCACTTGATTGCCCAAGGGGTATAATGTCGCCCCGGCGATCTTGATCGTGCCGACACCCAGCGACCATTCCTGCCCGACCACCGCTTCGCGCAACCGTTGATTGGCTTCCTCGATCGGGACCTGGAGCGCGAAAGCGACGTGAAAACCGTCGTCGTGAAACTGAGCCTGCAGATCGGGGAGGGGGAAATGTCGTGACAAGGGCTTGGTGCCGCGCACGACGGCCGGTCTGGCCGTGACGCCATACCCCGCAGCCGGTGTGCCTGAGAGCGGTTCGACTCCGGCGGGAGCGATTGTTTCAGGATTCAGTTGGAGCCAGAGGCCTTCGGCTTGATCCAACAACAGGGGTTCCTGCAGATCGTTCCAGATGTGAGCGACGGCGGGCTTCAGGGTCACGAGGGCGGCTGTCTTCCGATCGACCGTCGGCAGCATCCCTTGCAACTCACTTCGATAGACTTGTGCCATCAGGGGTGCTGTATCCACGCCCTGTTCTGAGAGCAGGCAGGGTCGGTTCGCTTCCACCGCGGTCACGCTGCTCGCAGGCAGCAGGGTATAGGCGAGGCCCTGGTTGAAGGTGGTTGCCAGCGTCACCGATAATCGGCCTGTGCCGGTTGTTGCATCCTGTTGGCCGCAGTCGGCGATTTTCGTCACCGTGCCGTTGATCTGCTTCGCGTATTCCACGCCGAATGGAACGCTGGATTGGGACAGCAGGCGACCTCCGGTCGTCGTCGAGCTTTGCTCCCCCGGCCAGATCCGGTACTTCAGGAATCCGGTGCCTCCGCCCAGCGCCACCCAGTCGCGTTGTGTGTTCCGATGTGCGGCGAGCGTTCGGTAAGTGTTGCCATACTGCTCGGCCAGGGCGGTCATGGGAATGGGCACATGAATTGTCATGCTGGAAGCTTCCGTCTGCTGGTGCCGGGCTGTGTCGGTTCCTGCCGCTGCCGCGGGTGCTGTGGCGCAGAGACTCAGAATGGCCGCAGCGAGCCAGAGCAGGTTGCGTCGATTGAACCGGCGTCGTCCGCCCATCGTCTTATCCTCATGCTGGTGACACAGAGGGTGGTTGCCACCCGAGCTTACTTCGAACATATCGCTCGACTATGGGAGAAACACAAATGGAAGGCAAGCAGTCAGGTCTTCGGTGAAGCAGTATCGTCACTTGATAACAGCGGGAGATAGTGGCGTGGCACACGCTGGCCGATGGCGCAGAGCACTTCATAGGGAATGGTCTGTTGCCAGGCGGCGAGATCGGCTGCGGTGATGCGCTCGTGTCCCTGCTGCCCGATGAGAATCGCTTCCTGTCCGATTTGCACGCCGGGCACGTCCGTCACATCGACCATCGTCATGTCCATGCAGACACGTCCGACCACCGGCACACGTCGTCCCCCGATCAACACCATGCCTCGGTTCGACAGGAGGCGATTGTAGCCGTCTGCATAGCCGACCGGGAGTACTGCGATGCGTGACCGTCGCGAGGCGATGAATGTCCGGTTGTAGCTGACGCTGTCGCCCGCTTGGATGTTGTGCAGGTGCGCGATGGTCGCTTTCCAGCTGAGGATCGGTCGCAACTCAGGCGCAGCGGCAGCGTTGGACAGGGTATGGTAGCCATACAGCATGATGCCGGGTCGCACGAGGGAATACAGGCTTGCGGGATAGTTGATGATGCCTGCGCTGTTGGCGGCGTGCGTCAGGGGACAAGACAGTCCATTTTGGCGCAATGTGTCGAGCGTCTGCTGGAACTCCGCGAGTTGTTTCTCGGTGTGTGTGGCATCGGCATTGTCCGCATCGGCCAGGTGAGTCATGAGGCCTTCGAGCCGGAGAGTGGCACGAAAGGCCGGTAGGGCGACGAGGTCGGGCATTTCTGGAGGGAGCACGCCCAAGCGACCCATACCGGTCTCGATTTTGACATGCACGGAGTAGGGCGCGGCATTGGGCGGGACGGCTGCGGCAAAGACTTGAACCATATCGAGCCGATAGAGCACGGGGGTCAGCCGATGTGCGATCAGGTCGGGAAATTGTGCTGGGACGGTCGGGCCCATGACCAAAATGGCATCATGAATGCCTGCCTGGCGGAGTGCGATGCCCTCATCTGCCGTGGCGACACCAAACCGGTGGACGGACAGTTGTTGCAGGGCACGTGTGAGTGCAAGGGCGCCATGGCCATAGGCATTCGCCTTGACGATAGCCAGTACCTCGGAACGCGGCGCAAGACGACGCACATGGGCGACATTCTGCGCGAGGGCATTCAGATCGACTGAGACGGAGGTTGGGGGGAACTGAGACGGCGTGTACACGCAGCTTGTGGTGGCAGAATAGGGCGCTAGACTTCCAGGATCTCGCCTTCTTTTTTCTTCATCACGTCGTCGATTTTCTGCACGTATTGATCGGTGAGTTTTTGAATTTCGGCTTCCGACTTGCGCAGTTCATCTTCGGTCAGCTTCGTGTCTTTCTGCAGCTTCTTGAGCTCTTCGTTGCCATCCCGGCGGAAGCCGCGAATCTGCACCTTCACTTCTTCGCCGTGTTTCTTGCAGACCTTGATGAGTTCTTTCCGGCGCTCTTCGGTGAGCGGCGGAAGAGGAATCCGGATGAGCTTGCCATCGTTCGACGGCGTCAAGCCGAGGTCCGAGATTTGGATCGCTTTCTCGATCTCTCTGATGAGGTTCTGTTCCCAGGGCTGAATCGTGATGAGCCGGGCTTCGGGGGTGGCGACGTTGGCGACCTGCTTCAGCGGTGTCATGGTTCCGTAGTAGTCGACTTTGATGCCGTCCACCAGTGCCACGGATGCGCGACCGGTACGCAGGCCGGCCAGGTCTCGTTTTAAGTGTTCGATCGCGTGGTCCATCTTTTCGGTTACGCGTTGTTTCACTTCTTGCGCCGTCGACATCAGCCTCTCCCTTAGCGACTTTCTACGGTGACCAGGGTCCCGATAGGTTCGCCCTGTACGACACGTTTAAAGTTTCCCTTTTCTTTCAAGTTGAAGACGATCAATGGCAACCGATTGTCCATGCACAAGCTGATGGCCGTCGAGTCCATGACCTTGAGATTCTGTGTGAGAATCGACAGGAACGGGATCTCTGCATACTTCTTGGCTTGTGGATTTTTGACCGGATCGCTGTCGTAGATACCGTCGACCTTGGTGCCCTTCATGATGACCTGGGCGCCGATTTCCATCGCCCGCAGTGATGCCGCGGTATCGGTGGAGAAATAGGGATTTCCCGTTCCTCCCGCGAAGATCACCACACGCTTTTTTTCCAGGTGTCGGATGGCGCGGCGGCGAATGTAGCCTTCGGCCAGCTGCCGCATTTCGATCGCCGACTGGACACGGGTGCTGACCCCTTTGCCTTCCAGCGCATTCTGGAGGGCCAGGGCATTCAACACCGTCGCGAGCATGCCCATGTAGTCGGCGGAGGCCCGCTCCATGCCGCGCGCACTGGCGGCCAGGCCGCGGAAGATATTGCCGCCGCCGATGACAACGGCCACTTCGACGTCCATCGCGACGACGTCGGCAATTTCTTCTGCCAGCCCTTCGAGAATCGAGGGTTGCACGCCATAGCCCTGCTCACCGGCCAGCATTTCTCCGCTGACTTTCAGCAGGATGCGGCGGTAGTGGGCAGAACTCATGCTTGGCCTAGTTGGAATCGTGTGAACCGGCGGACATTCATGTTCTCGCCGATTTTGGCGATTTGTTGTGCCAGCAGATCCTTGATGACGACGGACGGATCCTTGATGAAGGCCTGTTCGAGCAAGCAATTTTCCTGGTAGAACTTCTCGAGCTTGCCCTCGATGATTTTCGGCCAGGCGGCCGGTGGCTTGCCGAGTTCCTTGGCTTGCCCTTCGTAGATGGTGCGCTCTTTTGCGACGACATCTTCGGCAATCTCTTCCCGTCGGACGTAGGACGGGCTGGCGGCCGCCACCTGCAGCGCCAGATTGTTCACAAACGCCTTGAACTGCTCATTCCGTGCCACGAAGTCGGTTTCACAATTGACTTCGATGAGCACACCGATCTTTCCACCGGCATGGATATAGGCATGGATCAAGCCCTGGTTGGTCTCACGACCGGCCTTTTTCTGGGCCGCCGCCAAGCCCTTCTGCCGGAGATAATCGATCGCTTTGTCGATGCTGTTTCCATTCTCAGTCAGGGCCTTCTGGCAATCCAGAATGCCGGCCCCTGTTTTTTCACGTAACTCTTTGACGAGCTCACTCAAACTTGCCATGGGTTCCTCAGTTGGTCGAATAGAACAATGCCATCACGCGAGACGCGGCCGTCAGGAGGTGGCCACGCCGGCCAAATTTGCCGCCGGTTTAGCGCCACCACCGGCTGGTGCCGATGCAAACTCTGTTTCTTCTCGCTGGGTACGGAGGTGCGCTCCTTCAAGGCACGCGTCCGCGATCCGGGAAATAATCAGTTTGATGGAACGGATGGCGTCATCGTTGCCCGGGATGGGGTATTGAATGTGATCGGGATCGCAGTTCGAATCGACGATGGCAATGACCGGAATTTCCAGCCGGCTGGCCTCGAGGATCGCAATGTGCTCGATGCGGGTATCCAGAATAAACACCGCGCCGGGCAGGGCGCGCATGTTGCGGATGCCCGACAGGTTCTTCTGCAGCTTGACGACTTCCTTCTGCATCTGTCCGAGCTCTTTCTTGGTATGGCCCTGATGCGTCGGATCAGCGAGGGTCGCTTCCATTTTTTTCATTTTGTCGATGCTACGACGGATGGTCTGGAAGTTGGTCAGCATGCCGCCCAACCAGCGCTGGTTGATGTAGAACTGGTTGGCCCGCTTGGCCTCTTCCTCTAAAATCTCCGCCGCTTGGCGCTTGGTACCGACGAACAAGACGGAGTCACCGGCCGCCACGGTGTCGCGCGCGAAGGCATAGGCTTGTTCCATGCGTTCGACGGTCTGTTGAAGGTCGATAATGTAGACGCCGTTTCGTTCCCCGAACAGGAATCGCTTCATCTTGGGGTTCCAACGATTCGTCTGGTGTCCGAAGTGGACGCCCGCTTCCAGTAATTCCTTAATCGCAACTACTCCCATACCTTCACCTCCCTCCGAAGCCTGCAGAGCGCCTGGCGAACGCCAACGACGAGGGGGATGTCCCCCTTATTCTCAGGCTGCGCAGCGTGCGCATCACGCTGGTGTGTATTTAAATAAGACGTCCCTGATTTTGGATGCGAAAATGTGAACGATGGGACGGATCATTCACGGCACGAAAACGCCCGAACGCTAGCATAATCCCCAGTATTTTGCAACCGCGCGAGGCGGCTCACGACCGGTAACTCGCGTTGATCCGCACGTATTCGTAGGACAAATCGGTCGTCCACATGTGCGCCCCGGCTGTGCCCTGTGCGAGGTCGACAAGAATCGTAAACTCCTTCGCCCGGAAGACCTTGGTCAGCTTCTGCTCGGCGACGCGGCCCAGTCCTTGACCGTTCCGGACCATCGGGACATCCCCGAATTGTAGGCTGATCCGGCTGGGATCGATGGGGACCCCTGCGCGTCCGAGGGCCGCCATCACACGCCCCCAGTTGGCGTCACCGCCAAAGAGCGCGGTCTTCACCAGGTTGGAGGTGGCGATCGTTTGGGCAATCTGTTTGGCCGCCGTCGTGGATCGAGCGCCTGTGACCTCCACCCGTACGACTTTGGTCACACCTTCGCCGTCCCAGCAAATTTTTAAGGCAAGGGTGCGGCAGACCGTTTCGACCATGGCGCAGAACCGTCGAAAGTCCGCAGAGCCTGGCTTGAGTGTCTGATTGCCTGCCATTCCGTTCGCAAGGCAAAGGACGGTGTCGTTCGTGCTCGTATCGCCGTCGACGGTAATGCAGTTAAACGATTGATCGACCGCCTGGCAGAGCGCCGTCTGAAGCGCCGACCGGCTGATGGCCGCATCGGTTGTGAGATAGCCTAGCATGGTGGCCATGTTGGGATGGATCATCCCGGAACCCTTGGCCATTCCTCCCACCGTCACCATCCGCCCTCCGAGGCGGGCGCGCACCGCCACCTGTTTGGGTTTGAGGTCCGTGGTCATGATGGCTTGGGCTGCTTCGTTTCCGCCGCGGCGCGTGATGCGAGCGAGGAGGGACGGGACAGCGTTCTTGATGCAGTCGATCGGAAGTGGCTGACCGATCACGCCGGTCGATCCGATGAAGATAGTATGGGGCGCACTGCCGAGAGCCGTGGCAACCAGCTGCGCCATCTCCTTGGCCACTCGCATTCCGTCGGGTCCGGTGCAGGCGTTGGCGTTCCCGCTGTTGACGAGGATGGCCCGGCCGATGCCCTTCTTCAGATGCAGGCGATCGAGCACAACTGGAGCAGCCACGACCTGATTGGTGGTGAACACGCCGGCGACGGGGCCCTCCTGCTCGGAGACCAGCAGGGCCAAGTCGAGTTGTTTCTTCTGCTTTTTCTTGATGCCGCAATACATCCCGGCGGCCCGAAAGCCGATCGGTGCAGTGACGCCTCCAGTGATGGTCTTCATAGTGATCCTGTGTGGTGAGACATGGTCCGTAGCGCGGAGTCGCCCAGGACTCAAGTTATGGATAGATACCCGGCGCCACCAGACCCGTCTCTTCCGGATAGCCGAGCATGAGATTCATAGCCTGAATCGCCTGTCCCGCTGCTCCCTTGATCAGGTTGTCGATGGCCGACACGGTCACGACCCAGCCGGCTCGCGTATCGGTGTGGACTGCGAGATCGCAGTAGTTGGCGCCTCGCACATGTCGGGGATTCGGCATCGCGCCTTCGAGCAGTCGCACGAATCGTTCTCCCTTGTAGAAGTCCCGATAGAGCGCCCGCAGTTCGACGACATCGAGTGTGCCCTTCATTCGCGCATAGGCGGTGCTCAAGATGCCTCGATTCATCGGGACCAGGTGCGGCGTGAAGGCAATGGTGACACCGGAGTGCTGTTCTCCGCCCGCTTGTCCACGCGTTCCTGCCAGCCCGCTCAGTTCCTGTTCGATTTCCGGGATGTGTCGATGCTGGCCGATCTTATAGGGCTCCAGTGACTCGTGCGCTTCGGGAAAGTGGTAGGGGAGAGCCGGGCTTCTTCCTGCGCCTGATACGCCCGACTTTGCATCAATCACAATCGTGTCCGGCACGATGAGGCTATGAGCGATCAACGGCGCCAGTTGAAGAATCGCGGCGGTCGGGTAGCAGCCGGGGGAGGCGACAAGTCGGGCCTGTGCGATGGCGGATCGATGCAGTTCCGGCAGGCCATAGACGGCGCTTCCGATCAGGTCGGGATGCGCGTGTGTGGTCTGATACCAGGTTTCGTATGTGCGAGGATCTTTAAGTCTGAAGTCTGCGCTCAGGTCGATCACGCGCTTGCCGGCTTTCATGCAACTCGCGACCGGGCCCATGGATTTTGTATGGGGAAGGGCGAGGAAGAGTACATCGGCGCGTTCTGCCAGGGCCTCAGGCGCCAGGGCTTCGAAGGTCAGCGGCACGATGCCCTGCAAATGGGGATACACGGTGGAGACGGGGGTTCCGGCCGACTTCTCGGAAGTCACCGCAGTCAATTGAACGTTGGGGTGTTGCGACAGCAGCCGTAGCAACTCTGCCCCGGTGTATCCGCTGCCCCCTGCCACTGCTACTCGTACCGACGTCATGTCACCCCTCCCGGCCTATCACGAATTGTTGCTCGATCAGTTCATCGCACACATAAAAAAAGGGAAGGCTGCGGAGCCTTCCCTTTTGACACCCTGTCGCTCCAGTGTTTCTTTATCGCTTCGAGTATTGGAAGCGCTTTCTGGCGCCCTTCTGGCCGTATTTTTTGCGCTCTTTCACGCGGGAGTCACGCGTCAGAAGGCCTTCCTTCTTGAGCGGGCTTCGGAATGCCGCGCTCATGACGACCAGCGCCTTCGAGATGGCATGCCGCAAGGCTCCAGCCTGGCCCGCAGGCCCACCACCATAGACGGTGGCCCGGACGGAATACTTCCCAGCCACGCCGGCCAGTTCAAACGGAAATTGAATGACATTCCGCAGGGTCATGCGAGGAAACGCTTTTTCCAGCGGCTTTTCGTTGACGACGATATCACCAGCAGCGGCGGTCACCCATGCACGAGCGATCGCGCTCTTTCTCTTCCCAGTTGCGTACTGCGTAATTGCTGCCATATCAGGCGGCCTCCTTCACAGATCGAATCCGAACAATAATGATCACAGCGAAAGTGATTCCAGTTGCTGCGCGTGATGTGGATGGGTTGAACCTGCGTACACGCGCAGTTTCTTGGCCATCTGGTTCCCAAGGGGATTCTTGGGCAACATACCTTCGATGGCGCGCGTCAAGAGCTTCGTCGGGTCCTTCTTGTGGATATGTTCGGCGGTGAGGGTCTTGAGTCCGCCTGGATATCCCGTGTGATACGAATAGGTCTTGTCTTCCATCTTGTTGCCCGTCAACCGGATCTTCTCCGCATTGACGATAACGACATGGTCGCCGGTATCCACGTGGGGGGTAAACGTCGGTTTGTGCTTGCCTCGAAGCAAGGTGGCCACCTTCGCCGCAAGGCGACCCAGCGTCTTGCCGTCGGCATCCACCAAGAACCATTTCCGTTTCACATCAGCTGGCTTCTCAAGATACGTTTTTGTCATGGTCTCCATCTACTCCTGCACGAAAGGATTCTAATGTGAGGTATCAGGCCTCACGCCTGTTGAGGTTCGATATTCTTAGTGTCGAGTTTATTGATCCAAGCATCCAGGTGAACGGCCGTGCGTCGGTTGAGCACGTCCTGTGTGGCATAGATCGGGCAGTCCGCGCGAAGTGCGAGGGCGATCGCGTCGCTTGGTCTGGCATCCAGGGTACGATGCACGCCCTTCGACGCAAAGGCCACGCTGGCGTAGTAGGTACTGCCCTTCACATCCGTAATCACAACCCGTTCAATCCGCACACCAAGATGATCAGCAAAGCTCCGAATGAGGTCATGGCTCATAGGGCGGGGAGTCACCACCCGCTCCATGGCAAGACGAATTGCGTTACCTTCCGCAGATCCAACCCAGATCGGCAGCGTCACACTCGCGTCATCATTTTTCATCACGACGATGCGGGTATCGGTGTTGCCGTCGTCCAGCACCTGCTTGACGGTCAAAGCGACGAGCTCCGAGGGCTCATTCTGCTGATTCGCCGAGTCCATGGTTAGGTATCCAGTTTTCCGAAATCTTCCGGCTTTAAATTTTCAAGCCACTGTTCAAGTTCTTCGGAAGACTGTTTCTTAATGACCTTCTCGCTGGCAAAAATCGGCGCGCTGGTTCGAAGCGCCAGCGCGATGGCGTCGCTGGGGCGAGAATCGACCGTATATTCTGAGTCTTCGTACATCAGGTGAATCGTGGCGAAATAGGTGTTCTCGTTCAAATCTGTAATCACCACACTAATAATCTTCGCATCGAACGTCTCCAGGAACGACTTCATTAAGTCGTGAGTCATGGGACGCGGCGCGGTGACACTCTCCAGCGCAAGGCCGATGGCGCTGGCTTCTGATTTTCCGACCCAGATCGGGAGCATGTCTGAATTCTCTTCGTCCCGCAACACCACTATATAGGCGTTGTTGTAGGGGTCGAAGATCAGCCCCTTTACCCGCATTTGTGTAATCACGGCGGGAGTATCCTTCCCGATGTCGGCCAAAAACCTCAAGAATAGGGCACTCTAGCACTTCCGAAATCAGAGTGTCAATGAATTCGATCGGGCAACGGATGAAGAGAGCGCCGACGGTTCACCACTCGTGAGGCCTCAAGGTTCGACTGGACCTCAACTGTGTGACGAGCAGGCGCCGATCATAAACGGTTCTGCCTGAAACGGTTTCGCCTGACACCACGGTCAGATGTGGAAGTCCTCACCCTAAGAGCCGGCTGGACGAAAGTTTTCATCCAGCTTGGACGTGTCGGTTTGTTCTCCCAGTTTGAGGAATGCCTTCATTTGCTTTTTAACGAGTTCGCGGCCGCTCTCGTCGCCGAGATTGACTTGATACTCGTTGATCACCATGACCCGCATCCCTTCCCACTTTTTCCAGCAGGGCTTGCAGACCTTCGCCTTAATTTCGGCTTCGAGCTTGCCGAGGAACAGCATATCGGTAATCGCTTCGCCTGCTTGTCCGCAGGTGACACATTGCACATCTGCCATAGTCGCCTCCTCAATCTGCCTGATCTTCATTTGTCAGTTGTCAGTCGCGCGGCATTCTAGCATTCGCATGCGGCAGAAAAAAGAGTGTGCCGTGCCGATTGACGCCTACTCGGGTTCATGTTAAAAATGCGTCCCTTCAAAACCGAGTGGCAAGCCAAGGAATTGACGTCGCATGACACACGTGCCCGGATGGCGGAACTGGCAGACGCGCCGGACTCAAAATCCGGTTCTCGCAAGAGAGTGGGAGTTCGACCCTCCCTCTGGGCACCATTATTTCAACACCCTTCCATTGCCTCGACAACCAGTGCGTTCATACACACATTGCCGTCTGGTGTTGGTGCGATGCGAATAAATAGACGATGCTTTTCGACACAACACTACATAGTGGATGTCGTGGCTGAAAACATCTTGACATGATGTGGGTGTTAGCCTATAGTTCGCCCGAATTTGCTTGGAACTACTATGGCCTGTTCAGTTTATCGCCGTTCATCATTACTATCTTATCAATTCCAACTCACTAAGGAGGCAGCACATGCGTAACGTGTTGGCACTTGGAGCTGCGGTGCTTTTCATCAGCTCTGTTGGTGTTGCAGGCGCTCAAGAGCGTTTGCCACAGTCCTCGTCGGGATCAGGTTTCGGTGTCGGCACCGGAGTCGGCGATGTCTCGGGTAACTCCGGACGGACCGCAGCATTTGATCGGACCGCATTCATGGACCGGCTTGCTCAGGCAGAAACCGTGTTTGGTCGCGTCCTCGCCGTTGATGTTCCTGGCCAAAAATTGCACCTGGAAACAGGTGGAAGCTCGCACGACGAAGGTCGTGCTGGGACGGGCGCGATGTCCTCGTTGACGCTCTATCTTGACGGGCAAACCAACATGGACCAGATTAGAGTGTTGAACGCCGGTGATGATATCTCCGTCCAGGTCGTAGAATCCCCAAATGCGAGAGCGGACGTTGGTGTCTACGGATCTGGCCGCAAGCTTGTGCGTGAAGTGTATTTGTTCCGCGGTAACGAGAAGTTGGCTGGTTTTGGCGGTCTCGGGCAGCGTCCGAGCCCGACAACCGAGCGCGGAATCGACACGTCTTCAGGCACCGTCACTGGCGGACCGGTCGGCGGCGTGTTTCCTGGAACGGTGACCACCGGTGTGGTCACGACAACTGTCGGTGAATTTACCGGACAGGCACCCTGCTGGAACTGCGAACCGCAGCCAGGATGGGGCTACCAGACTGTCGCTCCGGAAACCAAACTGCAGAACAAGTCTGACTACGGGACCGATGGTGCCAAGCCGAACTTGCAGAAGGGCTTGAGCAACTAAGACTTACGCCACGACAGTGGCAGGTTTTGAGCGGGGTGCTTCGGAAGAGGCACCCCGCTTTTCTTTTGTTCGCACAATTTCATGCTCTCCCGTTGCAACGCAACAGTTCGGTTGGTACCATCTGCCATCACGTCAATTGAGGATTTCCATATGTCTGAGGCGCCGTCTAACGTACATGTACCCGATGAAGAGCTGGATCTTCGCGGTGTCATCTGCCCCTACAACTTCGTCAAGACGAAACTCAAGCTTGAGAGCATGGCTCCTGGGCAACTGCTGTTAGTCCATCTCGATGATGGTGATCCGATTCGAAATGTGCCCCGCAGTGTGAGCGACGACGGGCATGATGTGGTGTCGCAAGAACGTGCCGATCAGTCCTACCGGGTCGTGATTCGCAAGCGCTTCGACGAGTAGTTATCGCGACTGCGTCACGCTGTTCTTCCTCCTCAATCTGGCGCCTTCTACTACTAGAACGACGTGTGATGCGTGTTCGGGGTTCGGCTTGTGCGAGAGTAGTTGCTGAACTCGTCCTCGTCGGATCTGCTCCGTACTCCGGGTCATGTCGATGGCCATCACGACCTTCCGGTTGCCTAGCGTCCGTCGTAGCAGAGTGAGAAATTGTCGGAGGCTTTGTGCCGGCGGGAAGAAAACCATCGTGCGTGGCTCGGATTGTAACAATTGAAGCCGGCCCGTGAGTGCTTTGGCGCCACCGGTCCAACGCCCGTCAAAGACGAAGGCATTGCCGTCCATCCCGGCGAGGGCTGTTGCCGCCACCACAGCGGAAGTGCCTGGGATGACCTTGACGGGAATCTGCGCCTTCGATGCGGCTGTGATGAGCAATCGACCCGGATCGTAGACAACTGGCATTCCACAATCCGACACTAACGCCACTCGCAATCCCCGTCGCAGGCGATCCAACAATAGTGGAACTTTGTCGGTGGCATTGTTCCGATCATAGGTTGTGATGGTGGTGTGGATTCCGTGGTGGGCAAGTAGGGCGTGCGTGGCCTGCGGATTTTTAGCGGCAATGAGATCAACCTGCCGAAGCGTCGCGAGACCTCGGATCGTCAGATCGTCAGGATGTCCGATGGGCACGCCGACGATGAATAACGTTCCTGCCGGAGGGGCAGAGTGCGCGCGCTTTCCTTGACTCCGTTCTCGTCCCATCGATATAATTTCCAGTTACCGGGAAAAGTGGCTTTGCGCTGAAATGTTGCGAGGATAGAGCACGATGTCTTCGGTGTTTTTCATGCTCACGATGGGCCTGTATTTCGTGAGCACGGTTTGCTATCTGGCCTATCTGCTCCGGCGGGCGGAAACCCTGTCGAAGGTGTCCCTCGGGATCACGGCCGTCGGGTTTGCCACCCACACGATCGCCTTGGTCGCCCGGATGACGGACACGGCCCAGGCTCCGCTACCGACATTTCACGAAGCCCTGTCGTTTTTCTCCTGGATGCTGATTCTCGTGTTTCTCGCCGTCGAATTTCGCCGCCAGTTGCATGTCCTTGGTTCCTTCATCGTACCACTGGCGCTCGTGTCGTTGGTCACCGCTGCGGCGTTCCGCTCCGACGAGGCGTCCAGCCTTCAGCCGGTCTTCAAAACGCTGTGGGTTCACGTCACCCTCAGCATGTTGGGCACGGTCGGCTTTGCCGTCGCATTCATCGCCGGGGTGATGTATCTCATTCAAGATGGTCTTCTCAAGTCGAAGCGCTTCAACGTGCTCTACGCAAAACTGCCTGCGCTGGATTATCTCGATCACTTGAACCAGCAGTCAATTGTGATGGGGTTTCCGCTCCTGACGCTCGGAATCATCAGCGGCGCCTTCTCGGCGGAGATCGTCCGTGGCACCTATGTGAACTGGAACCCGGAGCAGACGTGGGCCATGGTGACGTGGGGCTTCTACTTTGCCGTCCTGGTCGGGCGCTTGACCATCGGATGGCGGGCCAAACGAGCCGCGTATCTGACGATCATCGGGTTCGCAGGCGTGATTCTGACCCTGATCGGTGTGGTATTGAAAAGTCACGGGTCGGTGTCCTGACATGCATGTCATTGTTGTTGGGCTCAGCCATAAGACTGCCCCGGTCGAGATTCGCGAGAAACTCGCCGTGCCTGAGAGCCGGCTCAGGGAAGCCCTCAGTCGTCTCTGTTCTTATCCCGGTGTGCGAGAAGGGCTGTTACTCTCGACGTGCAACCGGGTGGAAGTCTACGCGGTCGTCGAAGAGTTGGAAGCCGGGTATGGTCGCGTGCAGGAATTCCTGGCCGACACCCATCTCTCCCTTTCCTCCGAACATCTGACGCCTCATCTCTATTGGCATGCCGGCGATCGCGCCATCGGTCATCTGTTCCGTGTGGCCTCCAGCCTCGATTCGATGATTGTCGGTGAATCTCAGATCCTCGGACAAATCAAGGATGCGTTCGAAGTCGCGTTGACGCATAAAGCCTCCGGTCTGTTGCTGAATAAGATCGTCAAGAAGGCCATTTCGGTGGCCAAACGCGTGCGCACCGAAACCAAGATTGCTGAGACGGCCGTGTCGGTCAGTTATGCGGCGGTGGAGTTGGCCAAGAAGATTTTTTCAAACCTGACCGAGAAGACGGTGTTGCTGATCGGGGCCGGGGAAATGGCCAAGCTGGCAGCGCGGCATCTGATCGCCAACGGCGTGCGCCAGGTGCGTATTACCACCCGTAACTTCCAGCATGGGTTGGAATTGGCTCAGCGGTTCAACGGGACAGCCGTGCCGTTCGAGGACTACAAGACGGAACTGGCCGGGGCCGACATCGTGCTGGTGTCCACCGGGGCCTCGCATTACCTGGTGACGGCCGACGATGTGCAGCGTGCCATGCGCCAGCGGATGAGTCGGCCCATGTTCTTGATCGATATTTCCGTGCCGCGCAATATCGACCCGGCTGTCCGCCCCATCGATGATGCGTTCCTCTTCGATATCGACGACCTGCACATGCGAGTGGAGCAAAACCGCGAAGACCGTCTGCGGGAAGCGGCGAAGGCCGAGCAAATGGTCGTTGAAGAAGTCGCGGTGCTCGGGCAGTGGCTGCAGTCGCTGGAGGTGACGCCGACAATCGTGGCACTGCGCAGCCGGACCGAAGAACTCAAACGGCGGGAAGTGGATAAGATTCTGGCGCGGTTGGCGCATCTGTCGTCCGAGGATCGAGCCGCGGTGGAAGCCTTGGCGTCCGCCATCGTCAATAAGATGGTCCATGGCACGATGGTGACGTTGAAAGCTGAGGCCAAGTCCTCGAGCGGCGCGGCGTATGTCGATGCAGCCCGCCGGTTTTTCAATCTGGAAGAGACACCCGCTGTGTATCCGCCCGGACAAGCCGACGTCTCGGAGCTTCCGGACGAGAACATCGCCGGGAACGGAGTGGGTCGCCTGCCCGAGGCGTCGCTGGTCCAGCACACGAGCAAGGAGCAAGGCCGGCGGGTGAGCTAACACCGCCGCTGAGAAATTTCATGATCAGATTCGTTTCCACATGTGACCGGGCATCCGTGGCCGCTCGAGCGAGTGACAGTCACTCATGAGTCGTTCAACACTTATCCTCGGTACGCGCGGCAGCAAGCTGGCCGTGCATCAAAGCCAGTGGGTGCAGGCCCGTCTCCAGGAACTCGCGCCCGGCCTGACCATCTCGCTCCAGCGCATCCAAACATCGGGCGATAAGATCCTCGACGTTCCGCTGGCAAAAATCGGCGGCAAGGGGCTCTTCGTAAAGGAAATCGAAGACGCGCTGTTGAGCAAAGAGATCGACCTGGCCGTGCACAGTATGAAGGACGTACCGACGGCTCTGCCGGAGGGGTTGGACATTCTGTGCGTGCCGCTGCGAGAAGATCCGCGGGATGCGTTGATTACGCGCGACGGTTGTCGGCTGGACCAATTGAAGCCCGGCGCCAGAATCGGCACCAGCAGTCTGCGCCGGCAAGCCCAGTTGCTGCATTACCGTCCCGATTTCACCATCGAGATGTTGCGCGGCAATCTGGATACACGCCTGAGGAAGCTCCGTGAGGGACAATTCGACGCGATTGTGCTGGCCGCGGCAGGATTGCGGCGGCTCGCCTGGGATGCGGAAATTACCGAATATCTTCCCGTGCATCTTAGTTTGCCGGCTATTGCTCAAGGTGCCCTCGGCATCGAAGCCCGCAGCGACGACACCTTTGTGCGCGAACTCTTGAGCCGATTTGAGCATCGACCCACCCGCATCACCGTCACGGCGGAGCGCGCATTGTTGCATCGCCTTGAGGGGGGATGCCAAGTGCCGATCGCGGCGCATGCCGAGCTTGACGGAGATCGTCTTACCGTCGATGGCCTGGTAGCCAGCGTCGACGGCCGTCGGGTGATCCGTCATCAAATCCAGGGTCTGGCGAGTGACGCCCAGGCTCTGGGGACAAAGCTGGCGGAACGATTGCTGGCCGATGGGGGAGATGTGATCCTCAAGGAGATTTACGGGCAGGCCCGAGTGGTATGACGATGCGCGCAGGAATAGTGTATTTGGTCGGGGCCGGTCCCGGAGATCCCAAGTTGCTGACGATTCGCGGCAAGGAATGTCTGGAGCAGGCCGATGTGGTGCTGTACGACTATCTCGCGAATGAAGCGCTGTTGCAGCATGTATCTTCGAAGGCGGAACGTCTGTATGTCGGGCGGCGCGGGCGCGGCCAGTATCGCGATCAGGCGGAGATCAATCGATTGCTGATCGATCACGCTCAAGCGGGGAAACGTGTGGTCCGCTTGAAAGGTGGCGATCCGTTCGTCTTTGGTCGGGGCGGGGAAGAGGCGGAAGCCGTTGCCGCCGCAGGGCTGGAATTCGAAGTCGTCCCTGGTGTGACGGCTGCCGTTGCGGCGCCGGCGTACGCGGGTATTCCGGTGACCCATCGCACGATGGCGTCTACCGTCACCTTCGTCACCGGACACGAAGACCCCACAAAGGATCGAAGTGGTGTCGAATGGCGGCGCCTGGCGACCGTGCACGGCACGCTGGTGTTTCTCATGGGCATGACCAACCTGCCGAAAATCGTCCAATGCCTTCGCGCCGAAGGTAAAGAGGGCACCACACCCGTCGCCCTCATCCGGTGGGGGACCCGAGCCTCGCAACAGACTGTTGTGGGGAGCCTGGACGATATTGTGGAGAAGGCAGCCGCCGCTCATATGGAACCGCCCACGGTCATCGTGGTCGGCGAGGTGGTGCGCCTCAGGGAGCAGCTCAATTGGTTCGAACGCCGGCCTCTATTCGGGAAACGGATTCTGGTGACAAGGCCCAAGCCTCAAGCGGCGGAGTTGTCCGATTTGATCGCGGCCCAAGGCGGAGAACCGGTGGAGTGTCCGACCATTGAGATCGCGCCCCCAGAAGACTGGGCCCCGCTGGATCGGGCCCTGGCTCGCCTGGCGACCTACAACTGGTTGATTTTCACCAGTGTGAACGGGGTTGCTCCATTCATGACCAGATTACTCGAAACGCAACGTGATGTTCGCGCGTTATCCGGCCTCACCATTTGTTGCATCGGACCGCGCACGGCTGAGGCTCTGGCCGCCTATGGCTTACGCGCCGATGTGATTCCGGAGCAGTTTCAAGCCGAAGGAATTCTGGAGGTGCTGGCCGGCCGGAAGATGCGCGGGGCCCGCGTGTTGATTCCACGTGCCTTGGTGGCCCGGGAGCTGCTTCCGGATCAGCTACGTGCCCAGGGGGCGGACGTGGACGTGGTGCCGGTGTATCGCACGATCCGGCCTGCAGTTGCGACAGATCGCCTGGTAGAACAGCTCCGTACCCGCGGGATCGACGTGATTTCTTTCACGAGTTCCTCAACGGTGAGAAACTTCGTCGAGTTGTTTCCGAGTCGGGAAGATCTGCTGCGCGTCGTTGGGACGACGACCGTGGCCTGTATCGGACCCGTTACTGCGGCGACCGCCCGCGAGGCAGGTTTAACCGTTCAGATTATGGCCGGACAGAACACCGTTCCGGCCCTTGCGGCAGCCATTGTGGATTTTGTTGTGAGTCCGATCGATGGCCGAACGGTTCCGACGGTGAGCCATTGACCGGATGGCAGTGATCAGGAAGATGTTTCTTACCAAGAGGGAGGATGCGGCATGGTTCCAGTAAAGTCATTCATGGTTCCGAAGGACAAGTTCATCACCGTCGAGCGTGATATGGATGTGCGCTCCGCAGGGCGGGTCATGCGCGATCGTAACATCGGCAGTCTGTTCGTCACGAACGGGAAAGATGTCATCGGTATTCTGACCGATACCGACATGGTGCGGCGGGTGGTGGCCACCGGAGCCGACATGACCAAGACGACCGTCGAGCAGATCATGTCCGCGCCGCTCGTGACAATTGAGGAACATAAGACGCTGTTGGATGCCAACGACTTAATGGCCCAAACTCATCTTCGCCATCTCGGCGTGACGAAAGACGGACAGCTGGTCGGCATGATTTCAGTGCGTGATCTGGTGGTGTTTCTGACCAACTTGCCGAGGAAGTGAGCGGACCATGGCCTTTCCGATTCAGCGCCTACGTCGTCTGCGGGAAACGGAGCCGCTTCGGCGGATGGTTCGAGAAACGAGCCTGACGCCGAACGATTTCATCTATCCCGTGTTCGTCACCGAAGGGCAGGGACGTCGTGAACCGATCGCCTCGATGCCTGGACAATCGCGATTGTCCATCGATCTCCTGGTCAAGGAAGCGCACGAGGTCAAGGCGCTGGGCATTCCGGCCATGATCCTCTTCGGGATTCCCGATCGAAAGGACGAGCGCGGCAGTTCCGGGTTCGACCCCGATGGAATCGTGCAACGTGCCATTCGTGCAGTGAAGGCGCAGGTGCCGGATCTGGTGCTGATCACCGATGTCTGCATCGATGAGTACACGAGCCATGGCCATTGCGGCATCGTGCGGGACGGAAAAATTCTCAACGACGAGACGCTGGATTGTCTGCGGACCATGGCGAAGACCCATGCGCAGGCGGGGGCCGATATGGTCGCGCCGTCCGATATGATGGACGGCCGCGTAGCCGCGATTCGCGACGAGTTGGATCGCGCCGGATTTGTCGATATTCCCATCATGGCCTATGCGGCCAAGTTCGCGTCCTGTTTTTACGCCCCCTTCCGTGATGCCGCCAATTCAAGTCCGCAATTCGGCGATCGCCAGTCCTACCAGATGGATCCGGCGAACAAGCGGGAAGCCTTGCGGGAAATTGATTCGGATATCGAAGAGGGCGCCGACATCATCATGGTGAAGCCGGCCATGCCCTATTTGGACATCATCAGCGCCGCGCGCGAACGGACGTTTTTGCCGATTGCCGCCTACCAGGTGAGCGGGGAATACAGCATGATCAAAGCGGCGGCACAAGCCGGATGGTTGGATGAGCGCCGCGCGATGCTGGAGTCGCTGCTCTCGATCAAGCGAGCGGGTGCCGAGATCATCTTGACCTACTTTGCCAAAGAGGCCGCCAGGCTTCTGCAGTCACGGCCCGCATGAAGATTTCCCGCGGTCTCACCCCGTCCACGTCCAGACCCTATTCGGTTGTGACCATCGGAAATTTTGACGGTCACCATCATGGTCACCGGGCTCTCCTCGACCGGGTGGTGGCGACAGCCCGCCGCGAGGCGGGGACGGCGCTCGTCCTGACGTTCGACCCCCATCCCGTCAAGATCCTGGCCCCGCAGGTCAATCTCATGTTTCTGACGACACCGGAAGGGAAGCTGGCCCGTTTCGAAGCCGCCGGTATCGATGAAGTCGTCTTTCTTGAATTCACGACGGCGTTTGCCTCGTTGAGCCCGGCTCAGTTTGCGAAGCAGGTCTTGTGCGATGGGATCGGCACGCGTGAGTTGTATGTCGGGGAGCATTTTGCGTTTGGAAAAGGCCGTGCCGGACGCATTGCGGATCTGCTCGAACTCGGCGCCCAGCTCGGGTTTCGCGTTCATCCGATGACGCCTGTGACTATCGACGGCGAGGTGGTGAGTTCCACGCGTATTCGTCAGCTGATCCAGGCGGGGGAACTGCAGAAGGCCATTCGCCTGCTGGGGCGTCCCTACAGCATCGAGGGAACCGTGATTTCAGGCGCCCATCGCGGAACGGAACTCGGATGGCCGACGGCGAATCTCCGCCTTCCCGAGGGGCGTGTCATTCCGCCGGATGGCGTGTATGCGGCGCAGGTCTCCTGGAAGGGGAGTGGCATGAATGCGGTGGTCTACATCGGGACCAGGCCGACGTTCGGCGCCGGCGAGCGACTCCTGGAAGTCTCGATCCTCGATGAGCGGCTCGAACTGTATGGAGAAGTGATTCGAGTAGACCTGCTCGGTTTCATTCGTGAGGATCGCGTCTTTGCCTCGGCGGAAGCCCTGACCCGGCAAATTGCGTTGGATGTGGATGCGGCCCGTGCACAGTTGCGCGCTGCAGGGACCACCGCGTCGCTCTCGGCCCTCCAGCCCCGGTCATGAGCCATGACAGGTTCCCAGTCAGATTTCCATCACCCGCTTCATAAGCAGGTCGTCCGGGCTATTCGTGCGCGGAGGCTCCTGCAACCGGGGCAGAAGGTCCTGGTGGCCGTGTCCGGGGGGCCGGACTCGGTGGCGCTGCTCTCCATTCTGCACCAGCTCGCACCGGCCTGGAATCTTTCGCTGACGGTCATCCATTGCAACTACGGGTTGCGGGGCGCCGAATCCGACGGAGATGCCTCGTTTGTCGCGGCACTCTGCCGTCGCCTCGCACTTCCGTGTCATATCAGACGGCTTACGGTAGACCGCGGTGGAACAGGGGAGTCGAGCTCATTGCAAGCGCGTGCCCGGGAGTCTCGCTATCGGCTGTTTCGTGACGTGGTGGCCGAACTCGGCGCAGATCGTGTGGCGCTCGGGCATACGGCGGATGACCAGGCCGAAACCGTGCTCTTGCGGATGTTGCGCGGGGCCGGTTTGCGAGGATTGGCCGGCATGCCGCATATCCGGGAGCGTCTATTCGTTCGGCCGCTTCTCAGTCGTTCGCGGCAGGAGATCCTGGCCTATCTCCAGGCCGCGGAATTGTCCTATCGGACCGACTCCAGCAACGCCAAATCGATCTATCTTCGCAATCGTGTCCGGCACGAATTGCTCCCGGTGATGCAGTCGTTAGCCCCGGCTGCAGCCCGGATCCTGGCGCGCCAGGCGGATCTTCTACGAGATGATGACCGGCTGCTGGATGCGCTGGCCGCACACCGTCTGGAGCGAATCATTCGGAGCCGCGATTCAGCCGCGATCGTGCTCGATCGCGCAGTGTTGCTCAATCAGCCGCCGGCCCTACAGCGCCGGATTCTCCGTCAGGCGATCCAGGCGGTGGCTCCGTCAACCGGCGCGCCGCGAAGCGACGTCCTGCTGTCGATGTTGGCATCACTGGCCTCACATTCTGGAGGCATCTGGAACGCGGGTGCTGCGACGGTGGCCTGCGAACAGGATCAGGTGAGGTTGACGGCGGTCTCCCCAGTGCCTCCGGCGGGTGGGACGGTTCTTCAACCGATCAATACGCCTTCAGTCCCCGATGCTGCGACGATAGCCGCTCTCCCTTCGGCCGTTTTCTGGCCATTGACGGGAGCGATGATTCGTCTGCGGGCGGTGACGCGCGAGCGGGGATTGGCCCTTCTGGAGAAGCCCTCGTCTTCCGTGGCTCTGCTGGATGCCGACCGATTGTCGTGGCCGCTGACGATTCGGACCTGGCGTCACGGGGATTGGTTTGTTCCGACCGGCATGGCGGGGCGACGAAAGAAATTGCAAGATTACTTCACAGATGCAAAACTGGGTCGGTCTATGCGAGAACGGATCCCACTGGTGTTGTCGGGTGAGGGCATTGCCTGGATCGTCGGGCAGCGGGTCGATGCCCGGTTTGCCGCCACCGGTTCGACCCTCCGATTTGTCCTGGCCCTGGTCACGCAGCCTCTACGCCGGAAAGGAGTCTTCTAGGAATGGAACGCATTTTTGGTCGCCCCATTGTGACGCAAGAGCAGATGCGGACTCGCATCCGTGAACTCGGCCGGCAAATCGCCTCTGATTATGCCGGAAAAGATCTCGTGCTGGTCGGGGTGCTCAAGGGCGCGTATGCCTTCTATGCCGATCTGGCGCGGGCCATCCGGATTCCGATGCGGGTGGAGTTTATCGTGGTGACCAGTTATGGCGCAGGCAAGAAAAGTTCCGGCAAGGTCAAGCTGGTGTCGGACTTGACGGAGCCCATTGCCGGCAAGGACGTGTTGCTGGTGGAGGATATCGTCGATTCCGGCCTGACGGTGCAATATCTCATGAAGACATTATCCCGTCGAAAGCCCCGGTCGTTGAAGGTCTGCACACTGCTGAGCAAGCCCGATCGTCGAACCGTCGAGGTGGATCTCGAGTACGTGGGATTCAAAATCCCGAATAAATTTGTGGTCGGGTATGGCCTGGATTATCGGCAGGAGTATCGCAACCTGCCGTATCTTGCGGCGCTCGATCAGGGGGATGAACAGGAGCAGGAGTCCGCATGAAAGGTTGTTCCCCCTGCGGAACGTATGGTAACATTCTGCAGGGTTAGCTAATTTTTCGGTCTGCCTAATATCCTCAAAGGAGAGGTGGATGAATTCACGTGTAAAGAATTTGCTGTTCTGGGTCGTCGTCGGCCTCTTCATGATTTTGTTATTCAACCTGTTTAGCGTGCCGACTCACGCGCCGGAAGATGAAGTCATATTCAGCGATTTCATGGCCAAGCTCGATAAGGGTGAGGTCATGAAGGTGACGATCAAGGCCAACCACATCAGCGCAATTTTAAAGGACCAAAGCCGGATCCGGACCTACACGGCCGAGTATCCCGAGCTGGTCAAGCACTTGCGTGAGAAGGATGTCCAGATCGAAGCCCGGCCCCCTGACGAGAGTCCCTGGTACATCACCTTCCTGGTGACGTGGGGTCCCTTTATCCTGTTCCTCGGTCTCTGGTTCTTCCTCATGCGCCAGATGCAGATCGGGGGCAACAAAGCACTCTCGTTTGGAAAGAGTCGCGCTCGCATGCTGACCGAAGAGCGCAAAAAGGTGACGTTCTCAGATGTCGCCGGCATTGAAGAAGCGAAGGAAGAAGTCCTCGAGATCATTGAGTTCTTAAAGGACCCCAGAAAGTTTCAAAAGCTGGGTGGGCGCATCCCGAAAGGCGTCCTGATCGTCGGTCCTCCGGGAACGGGAAAGACATTGTTGGCGAAGGCCATTGCCGGTGAGGCGGGCGTTCCGTTCTTTAGTATCAGCGGATCCGACTTTGTGGAAATGTTCGTCGGGGTGGGTGCATCCAGAGTCCGCGATCTCTTTGAGCAGGGGAAGAAGCACGCGCCCTGCATCATCTTTATCGACGAAATCGATGCGGTCGGTCGTTTGCGTGGCGCCGGTCTCGGTGGGGGCCACGATGAACGCGAGCAGACGCTCAACCAGCTGCTGGTCGAGATGGATGGGTTCGACACGACGGAAGGCGTGATTCTGATTGCCGCCACGAACCGTCCTGACGTGCTTGATCCGGCGTTGCTGCGTCCGGGCCGTTTCGACCGCCAGGTCGTGGTCAACCGGCCGGACTTGCGTGGCCGTTCGGAGATTCTGAAAGTCCACACCAAGAAAGTGCCGCTGGCTGCCGATGTGGAATTGGGGAAGATTGCGCGGGGCACGCCCGGATTTTCCGGCGCCGACCTTGAAAATCTGGTCAACGAAGCGGCGCTGTGGGCGGCACGCTGGAACAAGAAAGAAGTCGAGCTGATCGACTTTGAAATGGCGAAAGACAAGGTGCTGATGGGGGCCGAGCGCAAGAGCATGGTGCTCAGCGACGAAGAGAAGCGTACTACGGCCTATCACGAAGCCGGTCACGCACTGATGGCCAAGTTGCTGCCGGGGACGGATCCGGTTCACAAGGTCACGATCATCCCCCGTGGACGCGCGCTCGGCGTGACGATGCAGCTTCCCACCGACGATCGCCACAACTATTCGAAGGACTTTCTCTACAACAACCTCGCGATTCTCATGGGCGGGCGTGTGGCTGAAGAGTTGGTGCTGCATGATGTGACGACCGGCGCCGGGAATGATTTAGAACGGGCCACCGACCTCGCCAGAAAAATGGTGTGCGAGTGGGGTATGAGTGAAAAGTTGGGACCTTTGACGTTCGGCCGAAAAGAAGAGGAAGTGTTCCTCGGTCGTGAGATGGGTTCGAAGCGTGACTTCAGCGAACAAGTGGCGCTCGAAATTGATCATGAAGTCAGACGCCTGGTAACGGAAAATTACGAACGCGCGAAACGTATTTTGACCGATAACATGACTAGCCTGAAGGCGCTGGCTGAGGCATTGTTGGAGAAAGAAGTGCTGGACGCGTTGGAAATCGATCAGATTCTCATTCAGGGATCTTCGTCGCAGACGGTTCCCGCCTAGCTGTGTACTGCTGTCCTCGCAGGGGCATCGTTCGTGCTGCCCCTGCGACGCAGCGTTTCCTATACAATTCGTGCCACGGGTCGGAAAGCACCTCCTACACCTGAGCGCGGTCGGTTTGATTTCCCTCCCGTAGGTGCGTCATGTCGCAGACTGATGTCCTGTTCCTGATCCCGAAGAGAGAAGGACCTGCCTGATTGTGACCACGACCTCATCCTCAAGCCCCCTCCTCTTAACTGCGGGCTCTCGGACGTTCAGTTTTGAATCAGGTCCACTCCTCATGGGGGTGCTCAATGTCACCCCCGATTCATTTTCAGACGGCGGTGCCTATCTCGCAGTCGAACAAGCTTTACAGCACGCCAGACAGATGCAGGCGGAAGGTGCCGATATCATCGACATCGGCGCTGAGTCTTCAAGGCCAGGGGCTCAACCGATCGACGAAACAGAAGAATTGCGCCGCCTCCTTCCTGTCCTGGAAGCGGTCTATGACGCCGTGCCGCTGCCTATTTCCGTTGATACGACGAAAGCCGCGGTGGCCCGTCGAGCGATTCGTGCCGGTGCCACCATCGTGAATGACATTAGCGCATTGCGCGGTGACCCCATGATGGGCTCGCTGGTGGCTGAAACCGGCGCGGCCGTGGTGTTGATGCACATGCAGGGGACTCCGCAATCTATGCAGCAGGCGCCACGGTACGGCCATGTCGTGGAAGAGGTGCTGGCATTCCTGCGCGAACGGGTGCAGGTCGCCATGGGTCACGGCATCAAGGGAAGTCAGATCGTTCTTGACCCCGGCTTCGGTTTTGGTAAGCTCCAAGAGCATAATCTTCAATTGCTCGCTGAGTTTGAGGCGTTCACAGCGCTGGGTTATCCGGTTTTGGCCGGGGTCTCCCGGAAACAGTTTATCGGGAACCTGACTCAACAGCCGGTGCAGGAACGCGGGTACGGCACCGCCGGCGCGGTGGCAGTGGCCGTCCTTAAAGGGGCCCGGATCATTCGTGTACACGACGTGCGATCGATGCGAGATACCGTATCCGTCGTGTCAGCCATTTCCCGTCACGCGCGTTCTCATGTAGGGGTATCCAATGCGTAAATTGTTCGGCACAGACGGTGTTCGCGGGGTGGCCAACCTCGAACCGATGACCAGTGAAATCGCCATGCAATTGGGGCGCGCGGCCGCCCATATTTTTATGCGGCGTGCGGGCCGACACCAGGTGGTCATCGGAAAGGACACGCGGTTGTCGGGATACATGTTGGAATCGGCGTTGACCTCCGGGATCTGTTCCATGGGAGTCGACGTACTCCTTGTCGGGCCCTTGCCCACCCCGGCGATTGCCTTCCTCACGCGAAGTTTGCGGGCGGATGCCGGAGTCGTGATCTCCGCGTCGCATAATCCCTATCAGGACAATGGCATCAAGTTTTTTTCCAACGAGGGATTCAAGCTGCCTGATGAGCTTGAGACGCGCATCGAACAGTTGATCGTTTCCGACGAGATCAAACATCTTCGCCCGACGGCGGATGCGATCGGAAAGGCCTATCGTATCGGTGATGCCGAAGGTCGCTACATCGAGTTCGTCAAACGCTCGCTTCCCAGGGATCTCGATTTCCAGGGGATCAAGCTGGTGGTGGACTGCGCCAACGGCGCGGCATACAAGGTAGCCCCGTCCGTGCTCCGTGAACTCGGTGCAGAAATTGAAGTGATCGCAAATACTCCGGATGGAATGAACATCAATGACGGCTGCGGAGCCGTGCATCCGGAGCGCTTGCAGGAGGCCGTGCGTCGGCATGGCGCCCATATCGGTATTGCGCTGGACGGGGACGCCGACCGGGCTATTTTTGTCTGCGAGCAGGGCAAGATCATCGATGGCGATCATGTTATGGCCGCACTGGGACTCGATTTGCACGCGCAGGGCCAACTTGCCTGTCAGACCATGGTGGGAACCGTCATGAGTAATTTCGGGCTGGAAATTGCCATGAAGAAGGCCGGAATCCAGCTGATGCGCACGCCCGTGGGAGACCGGCATCTCATGGAGCGGATGCTGGCCGATGGGTACAATTTCGGCGGAGAGCAGTCCGGCCACTTTATTTTCCTGGACCACAACACCACGGGCGATGGCTTGATCTCGGCGTTGCAGATCCTCTCGCTGATGAAACGTACCGGGAAACCGCTGTCTGAATTGGCGACGGCGATGACGGCCGTCCCGCAGATTCTGTTGAATGTGAAAGTGAAGCATAAACCGGATCTCAACCAAATTCCGGATATTCAGCAGGCCATTAAATCCGCCGAAGTGACCCTGAACGGGAGCGGCCGTGTGCTGGTGCGGTATTCCGGCACCGAATCGCTCTTGCGCATCATGGTCGAAGGCGAACGTGATTCCACCATCCGTGAGGTCGCCGATCATCTTGCGGAGATCGTGCGCGCCCGCATCGGGTAGCATCGGGCCGATGCCGTAGGCGCCGGATGTTACCGACTCTTACGATCATCTTTGTACTCGGCCTCGTGCTCGGTTCCTACCTCACGTATTTTCCACTCAGCATCGCGATCGTCCTGCTGGCTTGTACTGCCGGCTGCCTGTGGCTGGAGCGTCAGCATCGCCTGACGTCACGACAGAGCAATGTGCTCCTGGCCTGTCTGTTCGGCGGATGTCTGTATTGGACCCTGTGTGCCTGGTTCACTCCGCACGTGCTGCTGCAGGATAGTCCCGGTGCGCTTCCTGTCCGGTTGACCGGAACGATTGTTGAGGCCGTTCGCCATGCGCCGGGCCGTCTCACGGCTCTGGTGCAGGTGACGGGCAGCGACGATCCTGAGTTGCCCATCCCGTTTCACCTGCGTCTGACCTGGCGAGATCCGGACCGCGATCTCCGCCGCGGGTTGCAGATTCGTACTCGCATCCATGTCCATGCGCCCTCGGGAACCCTGAACCCGAGAGGATTCGACTATGCGGCCTATCTGGATACCCTGGGCGTCGATGCCGTCGGATCGGTCTCAGGAGCCGGCGTCATCGAGGTGCTTGATCCAGACCGGGAGGCGCCGCTTCACCTGTTCGCCTCCCTCATCGAAGAATGGCGCGGCCGGGTCAGAGCCGCCGCCGAGACGCTTCCCCAGCCCAGCCGGGGCCTGTTTCTCAGTCTGACCATCGGTGAACAGGGGTTTCTTGCCCCGGAAGTCCGTGAATGGTTCATGACGACCGGGACGGTGCACATTCTCTCGATCTCCGGCTCGCATCTCGGTCTCATCGCCTTGCTCTCGTTCGCATTGGTCAGGAAGGCCTGCCTGTTGCTGCCGTCCCTACTTCTGCTGAGCCTCTCGCGGTGGCTCACGGCGACGAGACTGGCCGCTGTGCTGACACTGGTTCCGGTGCTGGCCTATACGGTGCTGGCCGGTGCGGAGACCGCCACGATTCGTAGTGCCATCATGATCGCCGTTGCGCTCTGGACCGTATGGCTCGGCTCACCGCACTATCTCCTTCACGCACTCGCGGCCGCCGCCGGTCTGACGCTGTTGGTCCATCCTGCGGCGCTGTTCGATATTTCCTTTCAGCTGTCTTACGTCTCGGTCTGGGCGCTGGCCCTGGCACTGTCGCGCGAGACGCCTGTCGATGAATTGCCGCCTCCGCAGGAATCCCCTGCCGGACGGATGTGGTACTGGTTTCGCGAGTCGCTGCGACTGACGGCGTTCGTGACGCTTGCTACCGTGCCCCTGGTCGCCTGTTACTTCAATCAAGTGTCATGGATGGGTTTGTTCGCGAATCTTCTCATGGTGCCCTTCGTCGGTTTTATCTTCTTGCCGATCAGTTTGTTGTCGGCCGTCTGGGTGATTGCGACGCACAGCAGCACGCTCCCTGGCGCTACGTTCATCGATTGGTGTGGGCAAGGGCTGATTGCTTCGACACATGTGCTGGCCGGTCTGCCGGGCGCGGAATGGTTCGTGGCTGCACCGACGATTCCCATGATGCTGCTGTTCTATTTGCTGGGGTGGGCGCTGTTGGCGGGGTGGCCGGCCCATGCTCCACCGCTGCTCAGGAGGTCCATGGCCTCGGGCCTTGCGTGTATAGTGCTCTGGTGGCTCTGGTCTCCACGTCCATTCGGTGGGGAGGAGATGGTGCGCGTGACCTTCCTCGACGTGGGGCAGGGTGATAGTGCGGTCATTGAATTGCCCGATGGGACGGTCACGCTGATCGATGGAGGCGCGACCTATGAGCGGTTTGACATGGGGCGGAGTGTGGTGGCGCCTTTTCTGTGGAATCGCGGGATTCGAACCCTCGATCATGTCATCGGGACACATCCGCAATTGGATCACGTTGGAGGGCTGGCCTGGATCCTGGCTCATTTTCAGGTGGAGAGATTCTGGACCAACGGGGCGGAACGGCAGGAAGAATTCTGGCACAGGATTGAGCGAGCGATGGTGCGGCGGAAGCTCGAAGCCACGGTGGCGACGGAAGGCCGAGTGATTTCCGAAGGACCTGCCTGCCGCATGGTGGTGCTCAATCCTCAGCCCAGGCCGGAGTCGTCGATCTCCGCAAAGAGCGAGTCGCTGAACAACCTGTCGGTCGTCACTGAATTGGTCTGTCGCGAGCAGCGTGTCCTGTTTACGGGAGATATCGAACGGGAAGCCTTGACCCGTCTCACCCATTCCGGGAATTCCGCTCACATTGCCCTCTTGAAGGTTCCGCATCATGGGGCGAAGAGTTCGCTGGAGCGGAGGTGGCTTGAAACGATCAGGCCGGCCGTCGCGGTCGTATCCGCCGGTCGACGCAATCCCTATGGTCATCCGGCCGGAGAGGTCTTGGCGGCCTATCAGGCGGTGGAGACGCAGATCTGGAGGACGGACCGGGATGGCGCCATCTGGGCCGATCTCGATCTCCGTCGACAGGAACTCTCCATGCACAGCACCAGAGAATGGATACTGCAACCGGCGCTGCCCTCGGTGGACATATGGTCCGTGGAGCAGGACAATCTGCGCCGCTTATGGCGTCGTTGGAATTGGACGTAGCCCAGGCGTGTGTGCTGTCGGCCGTTCATGCTCTCCGTGCCGTCACCGAACATCTTCTCATCGCTCAACGATCTCCTTCCTCTGCAGATTTAGCCCCATCGGGTGACAGCCTGCTGTCAATTTTGCCGAGAGGCCTGAATCGCACACCGCGTAAGTCGTCAATATTGCGTGAGAGCCCCAGAGCATCGGCAGGGCATAGCACATGCAGACGTGCTGCACTGTCCAGTCATGCTGTGCCTCACAGGCCACAGCAGGTCGAACGGCATCCGTACAGATACCGGACGCAGCGAAGGCTCGACTCGATGGGCTGAGGCAGTCAGGATACACGACCAAGAGCCCTTCCCTGCGCAGTCCCCAGCGGGCGGTACAATCAGGTCGGGGACTTGTACTGATGATTGCGGAAGAACAAGCAGCGAGATGATGACGAAGCGTCTCTTGTTTCTGGCTCCTGCGCCGCCCTCCGACCGGCAGGGTGGGGGAGCCTTGCGCATGTTGCACCTGTTGCGGTTCCTGGGGAGTCGCTTTCAGGTGGATCTGGTCGCTCCGGCGCTCGACGGCGCGGAGGATGCGCAACGACTGTTGAAGGATGTTTGCACTGAGATGATGTTTGTTCCGCCGCAAGGGCCCGGTTTCCTCGATCGAATCGGCCAGGTGAGTCCCTATGTCAAAGATCGGGCGTTGGCTGCCGTCGTCCGTGAACGCCTGGCGAGCGGCCAATACGGGGCCGTGCACTTAGAAAAGCCCGCGATGATTCCCTACCTCCCGCCCCATGTGTCGTTGCCGGTCGTGCTGGATGTCTGGTCCTATAGCCCGACGAGTCCGTTGCGGATACTCAGGGGCGGAGGCGGTGTAGCCGGTCGGCCGAGACAACTGGTCCGGCTCATCAAGGTGGGGATCTTCGACCGGCTCTGTTGGCCCATGACACATTGCGTGACGGTCGTCTCGGACGAGGATCGAATCCGTTGCGAACGTGCCCACCCCGGGCAACGCGTACTGGTCGTCCCCAACGGCGTCGATTGCCGGACGATCCTTCCCAAGCCGGATCACACTGCGACCTCGCCAGTGTTGTTGTTCACGGGTGATATGGGGACGGAACCGAATGTCGAAGCCGCGCTCTTCCTGGCCACGGAAGTGTTTCCTGCCATTCGACGGGATTTTCCCAAGGCCGAATTGCGATTGATCGGGAGGAACCCGGATCCTCGCGTACGCCGCTTGGCAGGCTCGGGCGTCGAAGTGACCGGCGCAGTTCCCGACATGCAACTCCATCTGCGCGCTGCGACGATGTATGTCGCGCCTCTTTGTACCGGCACCGGGTCCCGCACAAAACTACTGGAAGCCATGGCGGCAGGCCTCCCGATCATCACCACGTCAGTCGGGATCGAAGGGATGAAGGTACAACCGGGGAGGGATGTGTTGGTGGCCGACCAGCCCGCCGACATGATTGAGTCGATCCACACCTTGCTGATGAGCCGGCCCGATCGCGAGCGGTTCGGCCATGCGGCGCGCCATATGGCGGAGATCTGGTATGACTGGAGCCGCTGTCTCTGGCCCCTGGAACCGCTCTATCAGAATCTTCTGATTCCGAAAGCCGTGGCCTGTTGAGCGCTGCCACCGGGCGGCTGCGAATCACGACCGGTGACATCTCATCGGTCTCGCTACAACCCCAGTTCGGCACGGCACGACAGGAATCTGTTGTGTTGTGCCGGGGCCTCCACGTAAAATTTCCCGCCGGCACCATTCCAGGTCCTGATTGCCCCCTGCTCACCCGGTACGACAAGCGGCTCCTGACGCGATGACGATGATTCCGCATTCAAAACCTTCCCTGGGACAAGACGACATTCGTGCGGCGACCGAGGTGCTCCGATCCGGTCTGATCGCCGGGGGAGCAGTCGTCGGGCAATTCGAGCGTGGCATGGCCGCGTATCTCGGGGTGCAGGGCGGGGTGGCGGTCAGCTCAGGCACAGTGGCCCTGGAGTTGGCGTTGCGTGCCATGGGAGTCGGGCATGGCGACAATGTCATCCTGCCCAGTTATGTCTGCTCGGCGCCCTGGCTGGCGGTCCAGCGAGTCGGCGCACAAGCCAGGATCGTCGATATCGATCCGGCCACCTACAATCTGGATCCGCACAAAGTCCGCAAAGCCCGCACGTCACGCACACGGGCGGTGATCGTTCCGCACCTCTTCGGGTTACCGGCTGATCTGACGGCCTTGCAATCCCTCGGGATTCCCTTGATCGAAGACTGTGCGCAGACCCTCGGCGCTCTGGAACAGGGCCGCGCAGTCGGCAGTGTCGGCCTGCTCACGGTCTGTTCCTTCTACGCCACGAAACTGCTTTGTGCCGGCGAGGGCGGCATGGTGCTGTCGAACGACGAGGCGCTCCTGGAGCGGGTGCGGGCCCTTCGCGAGTACGATCACGCGCCGTCGCTCAATGCGGCGGCGTTCAACTGCAAGCTGACGGATCTGCAAGCTGCGATCGGCGTCACGCAGCTCAACCAGCTGGGAGAATTTCTCGAGAAGCGAGCTGCGTTGGCCGGGGTCTATCGCGACAGCCTGCCTGCCGAACTCTTCACTCCGCCGTCGGTTCCGTCAGGACGAACCCATGTCTACTATCGATTTGTCGTGCAGCTACAGAAAAGGCTGCAGTCGTCGGATGAATTCACGGACTATCTCTCGCGCATGGCGCATCGAGGTCTGCAGTGTCGCAAGCCCGTCTTCCGGCCCTTGCATCGGTATCTCGAGTTGGCTGATTTCCCTGCCAGTGACGAAGCCGACGCAGTCGCGATTTCGCTGCCGCTCTATCCGTCGCTGACTGAAGACGATGTGCGGTTGGCGTCGCAGATCCTGCAGGAAGAGCTTCGGTAGCGCCGCCTCCGTCTTGGTGAGCCTCTTGACGAGCCACGTTGTCCTGCACCGCGTAGTGCCGAGCACCTGCGATCCTGCCCTTGACCAGCGCCCTGGCGATTGTCATGATGGCACGATTTTTCTGCCGTCCTGAAATGACGCCGGATTCCTTCTCTTTACGTAACCGGAGGACATGCCTATGGTGCCCACCGTCGAGTGGAAAGACGGAGCGGTTCGTCTGCTGGATCAAAGTCGCCTCCCGATGCACGTCGAATTCATCGACTGTCGCGACTATCGTGCGGTGGCGCAGGCCATCCGGGACTTGAAAGTCCGTGGCGCGCCGGCGATCGGAGTCACCGCCGCCATGGGTGTGGCACTGGGTGCGCAATCATTGGCGGCCACCGAGTACTACGACTTTGCCAAGCAGGTGGGGGAGATCTGCGACCATTTGGCGGCATCGCGTCCGACGGCGGTCAATCTGTTTTGGGCCATCGCCCGGATGAAGCACAAGCTGGAGGCGCTCAGCACTAAACCGGTCGCGGAGATCAAGGTCGACCTCATCACAGAATCGCAAACGATCCTGGACGAAGATATCGCCCTCTGCAAGGCCATGGGGCAACATGGGGCCGCGTTGATCCAGACCGGTCAGACGATCCTCACGCATTGCAATGCCGGGGCCCTTGCGACCGCCGGGTATGGAACGGCCCTGGGTGTCATTCGGGCGGCGTGGGAGCAGGGGAAGCAGATCCAGGTCATTGCCGACGAAACCAGGCCGGTGTTACAAGGTGCGAGGCTCACGGCGTGGGAACTGATGCAGGATCGGATTCCGGTCACGCTCATCACAGACAATATGGCCGGTGCGCTCATGCGGCAGGGGAAGATTCAGCTCTGCATCGTTGGAGCGGATCGCATCGCCGCCAACGGCGACGTGGCCAACAAGATCGGCACATATTCCGTGGCCGTCCTTGCGCGGGCGCATCACATACCGTTTTATGTCGCGGCACCGTACTCCACCATCGATCTCAAGACGCAATCGGGTGCCGAGATTCCCATCGAAGAGCGCAACCCGCTTGAAGTCACTGCCATTCACGGTAGCCATCCCGTTGCTCCGCCCGGCGTAGCGGTGCTCAACCCTGCTTTCGACGTCACCCCGGCCGGGTTGATTACCGGGATCATCACCGAGCGGGGCGTGTTCAAGCCGGGAGACCTGGCTCGACAATTTAAATAGGTCGGTGGATAATAGGTGTTCGCATGAGTGCAAACGAATCAAGCTGCCAAGACCCCTTCGTTCTCGTTAAACGGACCGCGATTGAACTGGCTCAAGAACTGCTCGGAGAAGAGCCTACCGTGCAAGTGTTTCTTTTTGGTTCGCGAGCCAGCGGACGAGCATTTCCACGATCTGATTTTGATGTCGGCATTGATGCCGGTCACCCGATCGCACCGGAGACGTTGGCAGAGATTCGAGAAGCGTTTGACGTCCTGCCTATTTTTCAAAAAGTCGATGTCATCGATTTTGCGGGAGTCGATGAGACGTTCAAGGCTGTGGCCAGGAAAGCAACAAGGATGCTCTATGAGCGAAAAGCTGCATAACCAGCTGCGGCTTCTGGACACAGCCATTGGTCGATTGGAGAAAGCGTTGGCTCGCCCGGTCGATGAGTTCGTCCGAGACTCAGCCATCCAGCGCTTTGTGCTTACATTTGAATTGTTGTGGAAAAGCTTGAAGACCTATGCCGAGGAGGCTGGTGTGGAAGTCTTTTCCCCTCGCGATAGTCTTCGCACTGGTTTCCAACTTGGCATTATCGAGGAACGTCAGGATTGGTTCCGCATGCTTGAAGATCGGAACTTGACCAGTCACACATACAATGAAACAACCGCCGAGGCGATCTACTCACACCTCTGGACCTATGTACGATTAATCCGTTCAGCTCTTGAGGAACTCCAGAAGCGGAGGTAGGTGTCTCTGGGCTAGATTGGTCCCGATCCCTATGCATATCACCCGGGCAATCGGTGGTAAATGATCCAGGAGAACATCGGGCAATAGTTATCCCGCACTTCTGCTATCCCTGTACCTTGCCAGCCCTTCCGCCGCTTCTTTATAATGCCGCGAGACTGTGGCTTACGCCTCAATGAATGTCGATTTTTTAGCTGAAGGAGCCTGACGATCCATGAGTGAACGAACGCTTGCCATTGTGAAACCGGATGCCGTGAAAAAGAACGCGATCGGCGACATTATCAATCGGTATGAGAAAGCGGGATTGCGGCCTGTGGCGATGCGGCTGATGCAGATGTCGAAAGCCACGGCCCAGGGATTTTATGCCGTGCACAAGGCGCGTCCGTTCTTCGACAGCCTCTGTACGTTCATGTCGTCCGGTCCCTGTGTGGTGCTGGTGCTGCAAGGCGACAATGCCATCAAGAAGAATCGCGAGCTGATGGGCGCCACCGATCCGGCCAAGGCCGAGCAGGGGACGATCCGTGCGGCCCATGGGGCCAATATTGAATTCAACGCGGTGCACGGCTCGGATGCGCCGGAGACGGCCAAGTTCGAGATCGGGTATTTCTTTGCCGAAATGGAGTTGGTCGGGTAGGCGCACGTTGAGCGCAGCCAAGTCTTATGTGATCCATGCTCGACGGTCCTTGCCGGGCCGTCGAGCCGGGTCGCCACTGTTCTCCCTCCTCCTGCTCACGGTCTTCGTGGCCGGTTGTGCCGGGTCGCCGCCGGCCTCGATGCCTGCTGTCGTTCCGTCGACGGAAACCCCGGCAGTCGCGGCGGAGACCAGCCTCTGGTATCAAGCTTCCACCGCGTTCTCCGATGGACGGTATTCCGCCGCAATCCATCTCTACGAACGGTATCTCACGACCTATCCGAAATCCCGTCGCGCGCTGGAGGCCCATTGGGACCTGGGTCAGGCGTATGAACAAATGGGTGAAGTGACGGTGGCGATCAAAGAGTATCGGACGTTGGCCGGTCCGGAGGGCGCGCCGCCCTCCGCGCAAAACTCCTACGCCGAACGTGCCCAGCATCGAATCGACGCCTTGCGCAACCAACCGGCTTCGCCGGCCGGCGCGAGATCCGGCCATACCGCGTTGTATGTCTCCTTCAGCAATCTGCCGCCGATGTCCCAGGTGGAAGCCTGGATCAGGCAGCTGAGCGCGCAGGGCATCAGTGCCATCCTGATGGATGCCAGTCTGGAGTCATCCTTCACCAGGCCATTGATTCCCACCAGTCCTCCGGCGAGCAGCCCATTGCCGAATCTGCCCGGTGGGGCGTTGTTTGCCACGTCACATGGGCCCGTGCTCACGGACTGGTACGGGGTCATGGTGCCGCAGGCCCATGAATTGGGGATTTCCGTCTATGCTGTGCTCGATCTATATCATGCGCCGCTGTCCGATCATCGCCCGGAATCCAAGATGCTGCTCTACGATCCGACGAGGCGCACGGTCCATCCCTGGACGCAGTTCGATCTCCTGGCTCCGGCCGTTCAACAACAAATGGCGCAGCTGCTGGCGGATCTGCTGAAGACCGGTGTCGATGGCCTGGTGTTCCGCAGCCGCGCCGAGAATAGTTTTGCCTATGAGGTGAGCGACGGCGTGTTGCGCCAGTTCGAAACGCAGGTCCATCAGCCTTCCTCCGAGGTGGCCCAGGCCCTTCGCGATCGCATGGCACTCCGGCCGAACGAGCCGGCTCCGGCTTCCGACAAGACCCTCTGGCGGTGGGTCGGGTGGAAGGCTCGCCAGGAGCTCGATACGCTGGCCCGATTCAAGAAATACGTACAGAAGATTGTCCCGCGTCTGCGGATGGTGCTCGAAATTCATCCGGAGGCCTTGTCGAATCCGACGTCTGCCCTGGTGAACTACGGGGAAGATGCGGCGGAAGCGCGTCGCCGCGGATTCGATCTCTTACTGGGCGGCCCGTCCCGCGAGGCGTCGGACGTCCGGTCGTTTGGCGGTGCGTTCAAGGGATGGAGTCGCGATGTCATTCAGTCGGAGAAGGGCGAGCCACAAACGCTTCCGCAGGGATGGGTGTTGCTTCGCACGCCGGCGGAGCACGGGGGTGGCATGTTCACGGGGCTCGCGCAGCAGGCGGATGAACTCCGTACGCCCGACATTCGTCACCTTGTGTTTGTGCCGGACGCGCCCGTGGTGATTCCTTGACAAAGTTTTTCGCAGCTTTTACGATCGCGCAACCCGTTTCCTGTGCGATTTTATTCACGTAGGTCGCTCGTGCAGCGGCCGTCACGAGGAGAGTCATGATACCGTCCAATCTTCGCTACCACCAGGAACATGAATGGGTCCGTGCTGAAGGCGCGCAGGCGACAGTCGGCATCAGTCATTTTGCCCAGGATGCGCTGGGCGACATTGTGTTTATCGACCTTCCGAAGGTCGGCGCCAAAGTCACCGCCGGTCAACAGATCGGCGAAGTGGAATCGACCAAAACCACGTCCACGATCTATACCCCGGTCAGCGGAACCGTCGCGAAGATCAATGCCGATCTCAAAGATCATCCTGAGGCGGTCAATTCCGATCCGTACGGCAAGGGATGGATGGCGGTCATCGACCTCACGGCTCCGGCTGAAGTGGAGCAGTTGATGACGGCCGCCCAGTACGAAACGTTTCTGAGCAAGCAGAAACATTAGGCGCGTCGTGAATCACCTCGCCATTCTTGGTGCCGGTCCAGGCGGATACGTGGCGGCGATTCGAGCGGCTCAGCTCGGAGCGCGTGTCACCGTGATCGAAAACCAGGCTCTTGGCGGAGTCTGCCTGAATTGGGGCTGTATCCCCAGCAAGGCGTTGTTGTCGGTCGTGGAGCTTGGCGACAAGGCGAAGAAGGCCAAGGACTTCGGTATCCAGCTCAGCGGGCCTGTCAGCTACGACCCCGCCGTCATGGTGGCCAGAAAAAATAAAGTCGTGGCCACGCTGGTGAAAGGCATCGCCACGTTATTCAAGACGTGGAATATCGAACACGTGGAAGGCACGGGTGAGTTGTTGGATGCCCGCGCTATCCGTGTGACGAAACCGGATGGCACCGAAACCCGGGTCGTGGCCGACGGCGTGATCGTTGCGACCGGCTCGTCTTGGCCGAATCTGCCGCTGTTTCCCATCGACGGGACTCAAATCATCACCAGCAAGCAGGCGTTGGACCTCAGCAAGATTCCCGCGAGCCTGTTGATCGTCGGCGGAGGAGTGGAGGGCTGTGAGTTCGCCTCCCTGTACAGCGGGCTGGGTACGCAGGTGACGCTGGTCGAACTCGTGCCGCGCCTATTGCCGCTGGAGGATGAAGAGATCAGTCAGATGATGGAGCGCGAACTGAAGAAGCGCGGCGTGGACATCCGGACCGGCGTCACGGTCGACCAGATCGTCAGGCAGCCGGAGGTCGTCACCGCCCATCTGCGCGACGGCCTGTCGCTCAATGTGGAGCAGGTGCTGGTGTCGGTGGGCCGGGGGTTCAACTCGCGTGGCATTGGATTGGAGAAGGCCGGAGTGCAGGTCGGGACGCGCGGCGAAATCGTGGTTAATGACCGGATGGAGACGAATGTGCCCGGCGTCTATGCGATCGGCGATGTAGTCGGCAAGGCGATGCTGGCGCATGTCGCGTCTGCGCAGGGGAAGGTGGCCGCCGAAAATTTCATGGGCCATGCACGAACGATCGACTACGATGTCATCCCGACGGGCATCTTTACGTTACCTGAAATCGGGCGGGTGGGGCTCACAGAACAGCAGGCTCGTGACCGGAGCGTGGGAGCCGGGAAAGATTCGCAACAGTCGGTGAGGGTCGGACGGTTCCGTTACGGCGGGTTGGGAAAAGCGCAGGCCACCGGGGACATTCAAGGATTGCTGAAGGTGGTGGCCGATGCGGAGAGCGACCGGATTCTGGGTGTGCACATTCTCGGGGCGCACGCAGCCGATCTCATTCATGAAGCCGCGCTGGCCATGCATCTTGGCGCCACAGTCTCGCGAGTGGCGGAGATGATTCACGCGCACCCGACCCTGGCCGAGGGCCTCATGGAGGCCATGGAGGACGTCCATGGCCACGCAATCCATCTTGCACGGAAACCATCGCCCTAATGCTGCGATCGCTGCTCATCAAGGTTGCGATGTTGGCGGTGACCTTGGGATCCTTGATCTGGATCGGTTCAGTCACGCCGATCAGGCAGATACCGTCGCATCCGGTTCGGCCTGCGGCTGAGGTTCAAGTTGCAGTGACTCCGCGACAGGTTTCGACCCCACCGGCGGTGCTTCCGGTCGGCGGATCGAGCCTTACCGCCACCAAGCTGCCTGATATCCCTGCGACTTCACCGGTCGAGGAGTCAGAGCCTCCTGCGCCACATGAGCAGCCGACGAGCGGGCTGCGTCCGGTTCATCGTGAGGCGGCACGGCAAGTCGATCTCAATCACGCCACCGCGTTGGATTTGCAGGCCCTGCCTGGCATCGGCCCGAAATTGGCGCAGCGGGTGATCGATCACCGGACCGCCCGTGGACCGTTTGGAAAAGTCGAAGACCTCCGGCAGGTGAAGGGTATCGGTCGAAAAAAGTTCGATCGGCTTCGCCCTCACGTGCTCGTCACCAACACCAGATCCCTGGCTCGACATAAAGGAACCCTGTGACTCCCGTAGCGCAACAGCTCGATCTTATACTTCGAGGGATTGTTGAGGTTATTAATCCGACTGAACTGGAATCAAAGTTGGCTCGCTCGATCAAGGAGCAGCGCCCCCTGCGCATCAAGGCGGGCTTCGATCCCACGGCTCCGGACCTGCATCTTGGTCACACCGTCCTGATCCACAAGTTGAAGCACTTTCAAGACCTCGGGCATCAGGTCATCTTTCTGATCGGTGACTTCACCGGTATGATCGGCGATCCGACGGGACGGTCGGAGACACGTGTCGCGCTTTCGAAGGAAAAGGTGTTGGAGAACGCCAAGACGTACGAGCGCCAGATCTTCAAGATTCTGGACCCTCAACGCACGCAGGTGGAGTTCAATAGTCGTTGGATGAGTGCGATGACGGCCGATGGGTTGATCGAATTGAGCGCGCACTACACCGTGGCTCGCATGTTGGAGCGGGAAGATTTTCATAAGCGGTACACGGACGGGAAGCCGATCAGCATCCACGAGTTCATGTATCCCTTGATCCAGGGGTATGATTCCGTCGCGCTCAAGGCCGACGTCGAATTGGGCGGTACCGATCAAAAATTCAACCTTCTGATGGGACGGGACCTGCAGCGTGACTATGGGCAAGAAGCGCAGGTCGTCATCACCATGCCGCTCCTGGAAGGAACCGACGGCGTTCGTAAGATGAGCAAGAGCCTCGGCAATTATATTGCGCTGGAGGACAAGCCTGATGATATGTTCGGCAAGGTCATGTCGATCAGCGATGGGCTGATGCACCGATACTACGAACTGCTGACGACGGAAGATTTGGAACGTGTGAAGACGGCTCACCCCATGGATGCCAAACAGTCGTTGGCGGAGCTGATCGTGGCCCGTTACCACGGGGCTGAGGCCGGTCGCGAAGCCAGGGCCATGTTTCAGCAGAAGTTTCAATCGCGGGAATTTCCGGACCAGCCGGACGCCCGTGTGAGCCTGACGCCATCCGATGTGAAGGATACCGCGGCCCCTTCAATTGGACTGGTCGAGTTGATTGCGAAAACCGGCTTGGTGCCGAGTAGAAGCGAGGCTAGGCGCTTGATTGTGCAGGGTGGGGTGGAGATCAATGAGCAGAAATTCACCGATGCCAATGCCGCGATCCCGTTAACGGCCGGGAAGCCGCTGTATATGCGTGTCGGCCGCCGTAAGTTTGCGGTGGCTGAGTATACGGTGTAAGTGGCGCTCGCCGGTTGCCTTGACTTAGCACCGGCTCCGGCGTAGGATTCGGTTCCTCTTTAGTGAGGGGCGGGCGTAGCTCAGTGGTAGAGTCCTTGCTTCCCAAGCAAGTTGTCGTGGGTTCAAATCCCATCGCCCGCTCCAAACAAAGCCTGCTCGACCCAGCAGCCTGTCGTATTGTCCCCGGCGACGGGATAGCTCCATTCATATTATTTTTCCAACTCCTCGTCCGTACCGGCGGCTTTTCGGGCGCAGCCTCTCTCATCCTTGCCGCCGGATAAACCACGCCTGTGATGGCCCGCTTCTACCTTCGCTTCTTCCCTCGTGAGCTTCGTATGGGCAGCCTCAAATTCCTGACGAACGGGCGGGCTCGCCCCAGCAACCCTTTCTTGGCCCGCATTATTCATGACGGTTCGTCGCGAAAGTACGGAGTCGCGAAGCGAGACGGGCGCGCGGAGCCGTGAGGAAGGAAGGCATCCATGAACAGGATGTCGACCGACCGAGCGGCGAGCCCGCCCGCCGACAGGCTGGTCGCAGTTGCGAATCCGCGATTGCAGCAGAAGCGCTCATGAATAATGCGGGCTAGTGCCCTGTCTTTACCAGTGGCCTTCGGGCGGCGTCTCCACATTGTGTCAGTCGCTAAGCCATCCAGTGACCTTCTCCGCGCCCACTGTTGGAGGTTCAGGTGGATTCATTGCAGGTATGCGAGTGAAGAACATGCCGCTTCTGGCGAGGTGTGTAGGGGGCCATCCAGAAATGGTTGGCGGATCGCCGGCTACTTATTCACGGGAAGCAGCAGATAGTGCAGACCTGAAGGCGGAGGGGGCAGGTGTCGATCATACAAACTGCACTCCCGGGCCCGCTTCTGGGCAGCAGGCCTGTTGTGGTGAATCAGTGGAGTCTGGTCCATGGGGAGCGACGGGGCTGGCTCTTCGGAGCTTCGTGGTCGGCGTTAAGGGCGAGTATTATGCCAAAGCAGGCGGTCTGACGAGACCATTCTGGTGGGCACGAATGAGCAGCTTCTGGCGGTTGGAGACGCCGAGCTTGTCGAAAATGTTGGTGAGGTGATGTCGAACCGTAATGCTTGAAATGCACAGGCGGTCGGCTATGTCTTTGTTGGAAAGGCCTTCGCTGATCAAGTGGACAACTTCGCGTTCTCGTTCGGTCAAACCGTCTGACCACTTAGGCTGAGCGGGAGAGGGGGGAAGCGGGGGGGTGATAGCCGGGGTATGGCCTAATTTCAATGGAGCCGGAGAGTGGTTGATCGGCACCACGACCTCTCCGCCTGCATGTGCGAGGTAATTGATGGTGGCAATGAGCACGGGGGATGGCTGCACTTTGAGGACGATGCCATCGACCCCGGAGGTAAGCACCTGCCGGGTGCATTCAGTATCATCGAACCCGCTGAGCAGGATGGTCTTGACCCCCGGTGCCACTCGCTTGATCTTCTGAATCAAGTCCGGCGCTGCGCCGCCGATTTCCGTATCGAGAATGACAATGTGAGGCTGCTCGTTGGTCAGTATTTCGTCAAGATTGCCTGCGTGAGCGGCCTGCCCAACCAACCGGATCCATTTCTCGTCATCCACGATCTTCTGCAGGCCGAGCCTGAGGAGATAGTTGTTCGTGACTATGACAACCACGGTGGTGGTTTGGATTTCTACGATTCCGCTCATCGATCCTCCCAAGTGAAACGCGCCCCCGCGAGTCGCAGGGTACACATCCAAGAAGTCTCTACTAGTTCATGAAACAGCTACGCAACGAGTACTAAGTTGAATGTGTGAATGTGTGTGCATACATGGCGCATGTTCGCACACCTCTTCGTCATCAGGCAATGAGCAAATCTCATTAATCTATTTGCCGCAAAGCATTGCAGGGATTCGGTTGCAGGGATTAGCCAATCTTCATTCATGGGATGAGCGAAATGTTCAAGATTGTGCACGCGTGATACTACGAGTGTTACGCCTAGTGCTTTTTCTAGGTCTTCATGTCGATGATCACTTGATAAGAATGCAAAACTGAAGAGGAATAAATACCTGTATTCGTTGTGTTCCGTTTGTGCACAAACCCCGTTGCATCGATCTGGCACAAAGGTGCTGAGCGCAAAACCTGATCGCTCTAGATAGTGTCGTCACGAGATATCAGCCCAGAGAGCGATGCACCGGATTTGGATGGCGGCGAGGAAGGACGCTGAGTGTGTGGCATATCGGGTGGCGATGCCACGCCACCGCTTGAGATGCAGGAAGGCGTTTTCGACCAGGTGGCGCAGCTTGTAGAGGTCTTTGTCCTAGGACCTTGGCGCGGTTCTGTTTTTTCTGGGCGGGATCACCACGGTCCTGCCCTGACTGCCAGCCTGCTCGACGATCGCCTGGCTGTCATAGCCTTTATCCGCGATCAGATGCTCGGCCGTGAGGCCTGCGATCAGGCGGCCAGCCTGCGTACAATCCGCCGCGGTACCTTGCGTAATAACGACTCTGAGCGGCAGACCATGCGCATCCACGGCCAGATGTATCTTGGTGTTGAGCCCCCTTTTGTCCGGCTCATGGCCTGATTGCCGCCCGCCGCGTGCGGATGCACTTTGCAATGGCTGGCGTCGATCATCAGCCATTCATAGTCCGGCTCCTCAATGAGGACGTCCAGCAATCCCTCCCAGACGCCCTTGTCGCGCCAGCGGCAGAACCGGCGCTGCACGTTCTTCCAGTCGCCCAGGTCCGGCGGCAAATCCCGCCACGGGGCTCCCGTTCGCAAAATCCAGACAATGGCATTGATAAACAATCGGTTGTCTTTGGCGATCCCGCCCCAGACGCCCTCGCGTCCGGGGAAATGTGGCTCCAGCAATTTCCACGTTCTGTCGGAGATGTCGTGTCTTCTATGCGATGCGTTCATGCTCAACCTCCCTCGGTTCAGCATGATGCTACACCAGTTCCACTCTCGTGACGACACTATCTAGTATTGGAGGGGGTAGCTCAACTGCGCGCATCGGAGGGGCGCCGATTCATTGTGGGCGTTCTGCGAGCACAAAGGACTATCTGGCCGCTCCGTCCTCCCGCTCTTGCATATCAATCTTTGGCCCCCTTACAATGTGCTCCTCCAAGCTAACCCCTTGGCATTCTGACTGTTTCGGAGTGCCGGACCGATACAGGAGAGCCGCCTTCATGCGCATCGAGTATACGAAGGGTGAACGGGCCTCCTGCAGGACGCTGAAAATGCCCGCCAGCGGCGTTCTCACCTCGTACGCATCCTCAACATAGCCCGAGGCTATGCCTCCTCCGGTGCGTCCATCGGCTGCGGCCTTGCTAACAGACTTTTTGAGCATCCTGCGGACCCTCTCCAATCAGCACGGAGCAAATCGCACTGGACCTTGGACGGCTACTCTCTGAAGTGCTAGGATGCTCCTATGCTGATTACTACTGGAAAAGTTCGCGGGGGGACGATTCAGATCGATGCGAAGAGCCTTCCCGAGGGAGCCACGGTCACCGTCCTGGCTCCGGAAGGTGATGAGACCTTCGATCTCTCGTCCGAGGAAGAAGCCAAGCTGCTTGCTGCGATTGCAGAGGCTGAGCGGGGAGAGACGACGAATGCGGCTGACCTCCTGAAGCAGATCCGCCGATCGTGAGCAGTCCGCTCCCTGTCCGGATAGTCGGCAGTGCTGGCCAGGCTATCCTTGATGCTGCTGAATGGTGGGTTTCCAACCGGACGAAAGCTCCCGATGCATTTACGGTTCAGCTTGAGCGTGCGATTCAAATCCTCGCATCCCAACCACTGATCGGTGCCGAGGCTCGAAACGTCAAGCTGGCTGGTGTTCGCCGGCTTCACTTGCCGCGTGTTCATTATCATCATCATCTCTATTATCGTGTGACTTCTCATCCCGAAGCCGTCGAAATCCTCGCGCTGTGGCGCACGAGCCGCGGGACTTCACCCAATCTTCCATAAGTCGCTTATCCTCTGCACCTGATCGCCTATTCCTCCTTCCCGCTCTTGCATCTCATTCTTTCTCACCATTACAATGCCTCCGTAACCCGTTGGCTTTCTGATTATTTCTGTCGCTTCTCGGCCGGGAAGAAGAAGGACCAGATTATTATGAAAGTGGAGTATTCCAAGGGCGAGCGGGCTTCCAAAGAACTGATCCTCCTCCATCGACAAACCTCGGAAGCCACCAGCGGCCGGAAGATGAAGGTCATGTTGATCTTCCCGCCCGATTGGTTCCCTTCCGAGCCCTATCTTAGCCTCCCGTCCCTCACCGCCGTCCTCCGTCAGGCCGGGCATACGGTCATTCAAAAAGACATCAACCTCGAAATGTGGGACTGGTACTTCAGCGAGGATTTCCTGAAGAAGGTCCTGCGCCGGGTGCCGCAGCAACTCGACCGGTTGCGCAAGCTGGCAAAGAAACGGGAACTCGAAGAATGGGAGCAGGATCTCCAGCTCACCCTCTGCGACCTGACACGCCAGCGTATCGACGATCTGATCAAGAAGGCGGAGAAGGCCAAGGCGATCATTCGCGGGGAAGTCTTCTACGAAATCGATCAGTTAGAGTGGGCTATTCATGTATTCCGTGAGGTCACATCCGTGATCTCGATGGTCTATGCGCCTGCGCGGATCTGCATGCCGCCGATGGAAACGGACCTCTCTTACAAAGTCTTCGTGTCGCATGAAGTGATGGACGCGGTGAACGACACCCAGGTGAACATTTATCGCGACGTGTTCGAGCATCTGGTGAAGCCGGCGATCGAGGCGGAGCAGCCGGATGTGGTCGGGATCTCGATCGTCTTGCAGCAGCAGATGTTCTCCTCGATGACGTTCTGCGCCCTCATCAAGCAGCATTTTCCCAACATTCATGTGACCATCGGCGGCAACACGGTGACGCGCTTGCGCGATGTGCTCCCGCAGTCGCCGTTGTTTCAATACTTCGACAGCGCCGTGGTTTATGAAGGGGAGACGGCGTTCGTGCAACTGGTGTCGGCAGTGGGGGCGAAGCGGAGCCTGGCCGAGGTGCCGAACACCATCTATAAGGACGCGACCGGGGTGCATGTGTCGGCCACGAGTTTCGCCGAGGACATGGCCGCGTTGCCGCCGCCGGACTTCGACGGCCTGCCGCTCGACAAGTATTTCGTTCCGACCAAAATTCTGCCCTATCTGGCGACGCGCGGTTGCTACTGGGGCCGCTGCGAGTTCTGCGACCATGGCGAAGGTTACACGGCGGGCTACCGCACCAAGAAAATTCAGGACATTCTGGCCGAGGTGACCTATCTGCGCGATAAGTACGGTTCGCGGCATTTTCACTTTACCGATGAATCCTATCCGCCGGCCCTGTTCCGCAAGCTGACCCGTGGCCTGATCGACAGCAACATGGGCATTGTCTGGACGACGCACATGCGGTTCGAGAAGAGCCTGCTGGAAGATCGGGTCTGGCAGGATGCGAAGGCCTCCGGCTGCAAGTATCTCCACTTCGGCTATGAGTCGGGGAACGAGCGGGTGCTGAAGCTGATGGACAAGGCGACGACCACGGAAATCATGACGAAACACTTGAAGTACACCGCCGAGGCCGGTATCTGGAATCATTGCATGGGCTTCTTCGGCTTTCCCGGCGAAACGCGAGACGAAGCCTGGTCGTCGGTGGAGTTCCTGGAGCAGAACAAGGACTATGTGCATTCGCTGGGCTTCGGCACGTTCGACCTCGGCCGGCACAATCCGGTGGCGAAACATCCGGAGAAGTTCGGCGTGACCGCCTACAAGAATCCCGAGTGGGACCTGGCGCTCGACTACTACTTCACCGTGAAACAGGGGCTGAGTATCGAGGAGGCGGAGCGGGTGTTCGAAGAATTCGAACGCAACCACAATCCCGGCTGGGACCTGCGCTTGTTTATCCGAGAGTATATCTTTCTCTACATCGCGCGCTTCGGATTGCAGAAGCTGCCTGATCTACAATTCCGATCGGCGAGAGTTGCCACGGTACCGCCGTCGCTTGCGGGGAAGATGTAACGAAGCGTGAGACGTGACAGGTAAAACGTCAAACGTGAAATGTAACATGCGAGATATGGAATGCTGAACACGTCTCCGGAAAACGATTATGAGTAGCTCCGGCTTAGTCCAAATCGACGGTTTGTCTCCGATCAAGAAAGAAGAGCGGAAGACTTCCAAGGTCATGCTGCTGTTCCCGCCCGAGTGGGTGCCGACGGCGCCCTATCTTGCCTTGCCTTCGTTGACCGCCGTGTTGCGCGAAGCCGGGCATACCGTGGTGCAGCGCGACATCAACATCGAGATGTACGATCACTTCTTCACCATGGAGTTTTTGATCTGGGTGAAGGGTCGCCTGGGTATGCAGTTGAAGCCGCTCCAGGACAAGGAAAAGGCGGGGAGGCTCACGGAGCAGGAAGCCAGTCAGAAAGCGGTGTTGGAAGAGGCCTATGCGGTGGACGTGTTCGACCTCGCGGATCGGGCGGAAGATGCCAAGCTCGTCGTGCGCGGCGAGCGGTTCTACGAAGCAGAGAAATTGGAACGGGCGCTGAACACGTTTCGCGAAGCGATGCAGTACATCTCCGCCGCTTACTATCCGGCCTCGCTCGTGTTCTACCCGATGGAGAGCAACCTGGGTTATCGGCCCGGCGTCTCCAAAGAAGTCTTTGCCTGCCTCGACGACGAACAGGTGAACGTCTATCGCGATATCTGCAATCAGCTCGTGTTGCCCAGCGTGAGCAAAGAAAAGCCGACGGTGATCGGCATCTCCATCGGCACGCAGATGCAGCTGATGGCGGGCCTCACGTTCTGCAAGATGATCAAGGAAACGTTTCCCGACATCCACGTGGTGGTCGGCGGAAACGTTGTGACGCGGTTGCAGGAAGAATGGGCGAAGCATGAGCGATTCTTCACCGAGGTGTTCGACGCGGCCATCCTCTATGAGGGCGAGCATGCGCTGCTCTGGTACATCGAGGCAATGAACGGGCAGCGGGCGATCGAGTCGGTGCCCAATCTCATGTATTACGAGTCCGGCGCGGTGCAGCAGAGCAAGGAAGTCTATACGGAGAAGACGGCGGCGCTGCCGCTGCCTGACTTCGACGGCTTGCCGCTGGATCACTATTTTGTGCCCGAGCGGATCATTCCCTACCTCGCGACGCGGGGCTGTTATTGGGGCCGCTGCACCTTCTGCGATCACGGGCAGGGGTATTTCGATCAGTACCGCGGCATGACGGCGCAGCATGTGGTTGAGCAGGTCACGGCCCTACGGGACAAGTATCAGTGCAAACATTTCCTGTTCTCCGACGAATCCTATCCGCCCGCTCTGTTCAAGAAAGTGTCGCAGCTGCTGGTGGACCGGAATGTCGGCATCAAGTGGACGACGCTGATCCGGTTCGAAGAGACACTCCAGGATCAGGCAATCTGGGATCTGGCGGCGAAGGCCGGCTGTTGCACGCTGTACTACGGGATGGAATCGGCGAACGAGCGCGTGCTGAACCTCATGGACAAACACGCGAAGAAAAGTGTGATTCAGAACAATCTCCACCAGGCGGCGAAGGCTGGCATCTGGAACCATGTGATGGCGTTTTACGGCTTCCCCGGCGAGACGCGCGAGGAGGCGCTGGAGACGCGGCAGTTCGTCATTGAGAACCAGCCGGTGATTCACTCCGTGGAGCTGTTCTACTTCGTGGCCTATCGCCACACGCCGATGGTACGCAACCCGGATAAATTCGGTATCACGATCCACAAGCAGGAGGAGTACGACCTGCCGCTGGATTACTACTACACGCTGAACGAGCCGGTGGGCATTTCCTGCCTCGATGCGATGCAGCTGTGTGAGGAATTCTATAAGAACGACTTCAGGCCCTGGGCGGTGCGGGTGAATAGCCGAGAGCACGTCTTTCTGTACATTTCAAAATTCGGCACGAACAAACTCCCGCAGATCTATGCGGCGACCAAGGACGGCGCGACGACGGCAGAAGGTGTCTCGGGTCTCGTGACCTGGCCGATGGCGATGAGTGAAGGGGATGAGGGGAAAGAGGGGATGTCTCGCGTCGTCTCCCACGGCGTCGGGTAACAGGCTGGTGAAAACGCCATCTTCCGGCGTTCTCGGTCGCATGTCTCCCTGCGACGTACCGCAAGGGTACGCCTCAGTCGCCACGCTCCCTGCGGCCTTGGCACATGGCGTTTTGACCAGCCTGCGAGATGCAGAAGCTGTAGGGCGTGAAACGAGCGACGTTAAACGTGAGACGTAGAACTTAGGGAAATCTCAATGAGGTATTGAGCAAACGTTTCACCTTTCACGTTTTACGTCTCACGTCAGGGTTCCGCCCCTCGTCCCGAGCGAGGATCGCTTCGAGTAGGGCATACGACGATTCGATCTGCCGGGTCATCTCTTCAGCCTTCTTGTAGGCCTGCATGTATTTCTTGGGATTGTTGGTCAGGTTGGCGAAGCGGCGGGGCGTCCAGGTGTGCAGGAGTGCCTCGCGCTTCTGATCCAGTTGTTCGCGGGTATAGGGTTGCGTGAGGGTGAAAAGTTCCAGGGCTTGAGTGAGGAGTTCCTCGGTCATGTAACGGAGTCTGGCAAGCCGACGATGACGCTGTCAATCTAGCAGGCGTTGCCCCTCGCGGCAACAGGCAAGGTGTTCCACCATGGCCACTGCGCTCCCGATTTTTCAGCCCACCCCGATCTTCAAGGATCGCTCGGACTATCGACAGGTGCTCATCAAAGAAATGGAGGCGGGGAAAATTCCCCTGAGCCTGGGCCGTGACTGCCCGGTCAAATGCGAGTTCTGCTACGAACTCGACCACTCCTACCGCGAAACGCTCGACCCGCCGAAAACCAGCGACGACGACTGGAAGTTCATCCTCAACTACATCAGTAAGAAATCCACTGATCCCACACAATTCTGGTGCCTGGGCGGCAACGAGTTCATGGAATGGACCGATCTGTTCCTGCATCCCAAGGCGATGGAATGGGTGGAGGACTTTCTCCGCGAGACGGACAAGAGCATTCAGTTTTTCACGGTCGGGTTCGTGCATGTGCCCAAGATCCATCAGCTGGTGGCGCAATATCCAGGCCGGATCAACTTCGAACTGTCGGTCATCACGCTGAGCGACTACCGGCAGCGGTTGATGCCCCATGCCCCCTCCGTGAAGCATCTCATGAAGGTGCTGGACGGTCCTGCCGTGTCGTCGGCGAATTTCTACGCGTTCGACAAGGACACGATGTCGAAAGATGCGGCGACGATTTCCAAGGTGAATCAGCAGTGTGTGCTGTGGATGGGGACACTGACTCCGGTGCGCGGGCTCAAGGAGGAGACGGCGGCGCTGATGCGGCAGGGGAGAACCTTTCTGCCGGAGGAAGCCAGCCACGTCTATGACCTGGCGCTGCCCAATTTGCAAACCATCCACACGGAGGCCTACACCACTGCCTTCTTGAGTCGCCGGCGTATCGTCAGCCTGTTCGACCAGCTGGAGTTGGAAAAGAAGGACACGGTGGTGATGGCCGGCAGCGTCCACAAAATCCTGACCATGTACCGGAAAAACCGTGCGCGGTTTCTCTATGTGCCCAATGCGTTGTTGAGCGGCGATTCCGATTGCACGGTGCTCCTGACCTTCGACGACATTGCGCGACGTCTGACCAAGGAGAAGATGATCCATGTGCCCAAGTGCATCATGCAGTCGGGGCGGGGACCTTACACCGATATCACCGGGGTGACGCTGGAGCAGTTCACCAAGAAGACCGGTGTGCGGGTGAAGGTGCTGCACAAGATCGATACACGCTTCGCCAACCAGCAGCTCTACCGCAACGGATCGCTCCAGAACTACGTCGAGCAATACCTCAAGCATCCGTTGATGGGGGCGTATGAGGCTATGCCGCGGCCCATCTAGCAGGCTGCTGAAAACGACCCCCCACGTCGTTCTCGTCTCGTCAACATCCTCAACGTACCCCTGAGGGTACGCCTCCGGTTTTGACTCGCCTGCGGCCTAGTGGGAGGCCGTTTTGAGCAGCCTACGGGATGCGGGTCGAGCCGGCTGGTGAAACCGCCATCTCCCGGCGTTCTCAGTTGCGTGCCTCTCTGCGACGTACCGCAAGGGTACGCCTCAGTCGCCACGCTCCCTGCGGCCTTGGGAGATGCCGTTTTGACCAGCCCGTGGGAGGGAGGCGTATCTCGTGAACCCTCATTGGTGAAGCGTGAGACCGCAGGCTGGATGACAACCGTTCGACACCTGTCCATCGTTTGATTCTGCACGCTCAATCGCAGCGCATGATCCTTTTCCTTCCCGTAATGGTGCTGCGCCCCCTTGCAAAAAATGCCGACTCGGGGCAACATGCCGCCGATATCTTTTGTGAGGCGTCTATGCCCGGTCCGAGGCGATTGCAGTTCTACCAAGCCGACGTATTTACCGATGAGCCGTTCGGCGGTAATCCCGTTGCCGTGTTTCCCGATGCGGATGGACTGACCGATGTCGAATTGCAGCAGATCGCCCGCGAGATGAATCTCTCCGAGACCGTGTTCGTGTTTCCCCCGACGGACAAGGCCGCCGTTGTGAAGATGCGCATCTTTACCCCGACGCAGGAAATTCCCTTTGCCGGGCATCCGGTGATCGGGACGTTTTTTGTGCTGGCCACCTTGGACCGTCTCGCGCTTCGGGAGCCGGTCACGCGGGTCCTCCAGGAATGCAATCTCGGCCTGTTCCCTGTCGACATCCATACCTGCAATGGCGTGATCGAGCGCGTGGTCATGGCGCAGCCGAGCCCGCAGTTTTTGGATGTCATCGACGAGCCGGAAGCGTTGTTCGCGATTGCTCGCGCCCTGGGCATTACCAAGGCCGTGATTTCAGAGACCCGTTTCCCGGTGCAGGTTGTTTCTACGGGGTTGCCGGTCATCATCGTGCCGGTGCGGACGCTTACGGCGGTGCGGCAGATCATTCCCGACGTCGCGGCCATCGCGGAACTGTCCCAGCAGTATGGCGCCAACGGCATCATGGTGTTCAGCACGATGACCGTCGAACAGTCCTCCAGCGTGCATACGCGGATGTTCGCTCCGTTGATCGGCATCGTGGAAGATCCTGCCACCGGAAGCGCCAGCGGAGCATTAGGCGCCTATCTGGTCCAGCATGGGGTGGTGGATATCAGGCCATCGACTGAGATTACGGCCGAGCAGGGATACGAGATCGATCGTCCGTCCCGCATCCTCATTCAGGTGGATTCCGATGACGATGTGATTCAAGGCGTGACCGTCGGAGGACAGGCGACGATGGTCGTGGAGGGGACGCTCACCTTTTAGTCGGACGATGAACACGCCATCTCACTGCGTTCTCGGTCGCCCGTTTCCCTGCGACGTACCACAAGGGTACGTCGCAGTCGCCGTGCTCCCTGCGGCCTTGTGACATGGCGTTTTGATCGTCCTGCGGGAAATGTGTAGGGACCTGTACTCTCGGAATCACGGTTTAGCGTGGAGCGTAATGCAGCCATGAATCACAGGTGAGGAGTGATATGAACGCAGTGGTGTTCCACGAGCATGGCGGACCGGGCAAGCTGCAGCATCAAGAGATGCCGATGCCGACGATCGGTGTCGATGAAGTGCTGGTGCGGGTCAAAGCCTGCGCGTTGAACCATCTCGACATCTGGATCCGGCAGGGGAGTCCCGCCTATCCGATGCCGCTTCCGCATATCCTCGGGTCCGACATCTCCGGTGTGGTGCAGCAGATCGGCTCGCACGTGGAAGGGGTTGCCGAGGGCGAGCGCGTGTATGTGTCGCCCGGCGTCGGTTGCGGTCGCTGCGAGCACTGTTGGGCCGGTCGCGACAACATGTGCCGGTCCTACGGGTTGATCGGGGCGATGTGCCATGGCGGATACGCCGAGTACGTGAAGGTGCCGGCGCGGAACGTCTTCCCGATTCCCGGCGCGTTGAGCTTCGAGCAGGCGGCGGCGTTTCCGCTGGTGTCTGTCACGGCTTGGCATATGTTGTTCGGGTTGGCTGCTGTGCAGCCCGGCGAAGACGTGTTGATCATGGGCGCGGGCAGCGGGGTGGGGCACATGGCAATCCAGATGGCCAAGCTGGCCGGCGCTCGTGTGTTGACCACCGTCGGGAGCGATGACAAGATTGCGAAGGCCAAGGCCCTCGGCGCCGATGAGGTCATCAATCACACCCGCGAGCAGGTGAACCAGCGGGTGCGTGAGCTGACCCACCGCCGAGGTGTCGATGTGGTGATCGAACACATCGGCCCGGAGGTGTGGACGCAGTGTATCGATGCATTGGCCAAAGGCGGCCGGTTGATTACCTGCGGCGCGACGACGGGCGCGGAAGTGAAGCTCGATCTGCGCTACGTCTATTCGCGACAACTGACGATCAAGGGCTCGTACATGGGGTCGCAGAGCGAATTGCTCAAGGCTGCTCACTTGGTCGGCCAAGGCAGGTTGCAGCCCGTAATCGACCGGACGTTCCCGCTCTCCGAAGCGAAAGCGGCGCAAGAATATCTTCTGAATCGAAAATTTTTTGGTAAGATCGTGCTGAGCGTTTCATAACCGGTTTCATTAGTGGCTCTCTTGTCCCAACGGGCAGAAAGGTATGTGACATGGCGAGTATTGCGCAGATCATGAACAAGAAACCCCAGAGCATTGGTCCGACGACGTCGATTCGCGGTGCGGCGAAGAAGATGCGTGACTTGCGGGTCGGTTCACTCCTGATTAAGAAGGGGAAGAACTTTGTGGGGATCGTGACCGACACGGATCTCGTCCGCAAGGGCCTGGCGACGAGCCAGGACGTCTCGAAACTCACAGTCGAAAAGATCATGACCACTCCGCTCTGTACCATCGAGAGCAATAAGGCCGTCGATGACGCGCAGGATATGATGGGCGATCTCGGCGTGCGCCATCTTGCCGTAACCAAGGGTGGGTCGATCGTCGGCGTGGTGTCGGTGCGCGATCTCTTGATGCACTACAAGCGGTATGCGCAATCGAGACTGGCGGACAATCAGGTGTACTCCGAACCGAAAATCGGGCAAGACTAGGCGGATGTTGAAAACGGCCTCCAGCAGCGTTCTCGGGCGCACGGCTCCCTGCGACGTACCGCAAGGGTACGCCTCAGTTGCCCTGCTTCCTGCGGCCTTGCTGGAGGGCCGTTTTGAACATCCTTCACCGGGCAGATGCTGAAAACGGTCCACAACGGCGTTCTCAGTCGTACGGCTCCCTGCGGCCTCGTTGGATGACCGTTTTGAGCATCCTCGACTGTCCGGGAATAGAGCGTCAAAAGTAAAACGTCAAACGTGGGGTGCGAGGAGGTGATTGTTTCACCGTTCACCGCTCACGTTCCGCTCTTACTTCGTGAGTTCTTTGACGAGGTGGCCGAGTTCGGGGAGGATTAGTTTTTCCATCGCCAGGCGGACGGCGTTTTCTGATCCGGGAGTCGAAAAGAGGATGCGGCCCTTGATGATGCCGGCGGTGGCCCGGCTCATGATGGCCGGGGAGCCGATGTCCTGATAGGTCAGATACCGAAAGACTTCGCCGAATCCATCCAGCCGTTTTTCCAGCATCGCATCCACCGCCTCAAACGTTGAATCCCGTCTGGAGATGCCTGTTCCACCGTTGATGATGATGGCCTGCACGGAGTCATTGGTGATGCCATCGGCGATCCGCGCCTTGATCTGGGCCGGTTCGTCTTTGACGAGGTGGTAGGCGGCGATGTGGTGGCCCTTGTCCTTGAGCAACTGCTGAATCAATTGCCCGCTGGTATCGGTGTCGGGCGTGCGCGTGTCGCTGCAGGTAATGACCATGCATCCGATGGAGCGGGGGGCGTGGTGCTTATGTTCTTTATGACTTGGGGTGGTGCTCATGCCAGTGCAAATGGCTTTCAGCGATCAGCCGACAACCATCAGTTTTTCTTGAAACTGACAGCTGAGAGCTGACGGCCGATGGCTATTCTTACTTCCAGACCGAATCCGGGTTCAGCTTGGCTGCCGGCTTGCCGTCCTTGATGTGCTCATCGAGGATGGTGGCGACATCGGCTTCCGTGACTTTTGAATACCAGGTGTTGTCTGGATAGACCACGACGGTCGGTCCTTGCTCGCAGGGGCCCAGGCAGGAGGAGCCCGTCACGAGCACTTCGCCCGGCATGATGCCGCGCTGCATGAGACCCATATTGAAGGACATCAGCAGTTGCGCGGAACCCTGACCGCCGCAGGACGGTTTCGGGTGGCCCGGCGGACGGGCGTTGGTGCAGACAAGGATATGATATTTCGGTTTTGGCATCGTGACCTCAATGTATGGGGTGAGTGACGACTGCGTAGTTCGTCAGGCTGGTTTATACGCCTTCCACTGCTCGGTGCATTCCTCAGGCAACTTCCACTGTTTGATGCCTTTGAGGACCCAATCGATGTAATGCTCCTTCGGCTTGAATTTGCCGATGGGATTGGCCGCATGGGTGGTGACCAATAACTTTTCGCCTTCCTCCGTGATCACGGTGACCGGCAGGTGCCGATAGGCTCCCTGCGGCACATCGCCTTCGAATTCGTCGAGGATCTTGAGATCTTCGTCGGTGATTTCGAAGACGGCTCCCCAGACTTTTTCCCCCGGCGACGGAATCACGCTCGCCAGGCCGCATCGCCATTGCGTCGACCAGCGGCAGAACTGAATGTGATGGTCGGGGAGGTACGCCGTGAAAAGAAACTTGTGTTCCGGGGCGCGACGCTTGAGTTGAGACAGGTTCAAATTGTCCGCGTAAAAGAAGAACTTCATTGAACAGTGAGACTCCGATTATGTCGCGAAGGTTGACCGGTACTTGTACCATAGCGTTGCGCGACCTTGTCAAGCGCGGGGGGATCCGGTGCGTTGCCGGTTTCAGGGTCTCCAGCTGTTGCCCGACGATTGACAGTGAATTCACACGCCACCTATGATGGCGAGTTAATCAACCATCCACCGCAGTTTATTGTGACCACCTATGAGTAAAGTGATCCATTACACGGTGCTCGCGCTTCTCCTGGCCGGAGGGTTGGCCTATTGGTGGATGAAACCACCGGGCCTCAACCCGATGCTCGACCCGCAGGCGGCCGAAGCCCTTGCGCTGGTGCAAACCCACCGGGCTGCCGGCTATCCGACGATTCTTCAGGCGTTCAACGAACGGGCCCGCATTCAGGAAGCCCGCAAGTTGGGCTTGCGCTTGGGAGAATGGAAGGTGATCAAGCAGGACGGTGAGCGTTATGAGGTCCGGATCTACATGCGCGAGCAGGGGACCACTCAGTGGTTCGAACGGGATTTTATCTGGCACGTGGATCTGGCGACGAAGCGCGTCAACGCAGCCTCCTTGCCGGCCGACGGGTTGATGCCGGAAGGTCCGGAGAGTGGCCGCCCGCGCGCGCCAGGCGGTGAAGTCCCTCCATTCCCGCCTACAATGTAAGCGGCGTTTTCACCTGCACGTTCGTGCCCTGCACCCGCACTTCCACGCAGGCCACGCGGATCTCCTGATTTTCCGGTCGCTCACCGGTGCGGACATTGAATCGCCACCCGTGCCAGGGGCATTCGATCACCTCGTCATCCATGCAGCCTTCGCCCAGCGGTCCGCCTGCGTGCGGGCAGGTATTGTCGACGACCCGGAACGTACCGTCCACGTTGCAGAGCGCGAGAAAAATTCCCTCGACTTCAACGGTGCGGCAGGTGCCTGGCGGAACCTGATCCACCTGGGCGACGGTGACATAGTCGGGCTGCGAATCCATAAGGGTCCTCTATAAGTTACAGCGCGGTACAGGTCGTCTCAAAATTGCGTGACATCGTGGGCGGCATTCCCTAAGCGCTTGATTTCATTGACCGCATATGGCATAGATTGAGCAGGCATTTTCAGGGAAGGGTCACAACAGCGCCGTCATTTGCTATCCTGTAAATAGTGCACTCATAGGAGATCGCCGGAGCCACTATGGAAATGACCTTGTTGCTCAACTCCACCTATGAACCGCTTCGTGTCCTGCATTGGCAAAAGGCCATTACTCTGCTCTGGCAGGGGAAGGTCGAAGTCCTCGAAGTCTACGACCGCCAAATCCACGGTATCTCGATCTCGATCAAGCTCCCCTCGGTGATGCGCCTCCTGAAGCTGGTGAAGCTCAAGGACAGCCATCGCGCGGTGAAATTTTCCCGTATCAATATTTTTACGCGCGACGGCTACTGCTGCCAGTATTGCAAACACAAATTCCGCACCGAGGAGCTGACGTTCGACCATGTCGTGCCGATCGCGAAGGGCGGACGGAAGACCTGGGAGAACATCGTGACGGCCTGCTGGCGATGTAATAACCGGAAGAGCGGCCGGACGCCGGAAGAAGCCAGCATGCGCCTGATCAAGAAGCCTGTAAAGCCGCGCTGGAGTCCTACCGTCACGATTACCATCGGGATCCGGAACACGCCGGAAAGCTGGCGGGACTATCTGTATTGGAACCTCGAGCTTGACGCGGACCCGGCCGAAACCTAGCCGGCTGTTGAAACGCGTTCTCGGCGTCGTTCTCGCGGCGCTCAAGTCCTCGACGTACGAGAACAGTACGCCTCAGACTTTCGCTTGCTGCGGCCTTGCCGAATAACCCGTTTGAACAGCCTGCCGCAGCTAATACACCTTGTCGATGGTAATGTTTACGTCCTTTCCGCCCGGTAACGTCGGATTCTTCGGGTAGCGTCCCTCCATGTCGCCCGGTTGCGCCTGGCCGGCCTGGCCATCTCGATCCAGACGCGCAATCACATCCACCATGCCTTTCAATTCGGTGCCCTGAACCATGACATCCGCACTCGTAATCTCAAACTGCACCGGAAATTTCGGCGCGTCGATCCGTTTGGCCGCGATGGGTCTCGGTGGTCCGGTCGGGCGCCGCACGATGACGAACAACACGTCGGTCGGTTTGACCTGGTCGGCCAGGTTGGGGGCGATCTGTACCTGCCCGGCAATCGATCCGCCGCCCTGTTCCGGCTCCCCGATGTGGGCGATGCCGAAATAGGCCGCGACGGCCGCAATGCCGATGATCCCTCCGGCCATTGCCAGGGATCGTCCAGTATATCCAGCCACAATAGACTCCTTTGTTGACTCGCGGTGCGCGCGACGGGCTCGCCCGTCATCCAGCGGGCGCATTATACCCAGCTCGCGCCACAAAGGGGAATGGCGGAGCGGGTTTACCCTGTCAAATCGGCTGTTGTATGATACGCGTTCACGTGGTTGTCGATTTGTTGGAGGATGAACTCAATGGCTGCAAATCCCGGGTTTCAAATTTCACTCGATGTACGTGGGTGGCCGGTCCTGGTGATCGGTGGTGATGAGGAAGCGGCAGATAAAGTGCAGCGGCTCCTAGAGGCAGGCGCGAAGGTCACGGTTATCAGTCCCACCCTGCATGAAGTACTGCGTAAACTGGCGGCCTCGGCGAAAATCATTCATCGTGGACGGCACTTCCGCGCGAACGATCTGGAGGCGGTCATCCTGGTCTTGAACACGATTCGCGATGATCGTGAACTCTCCCACTCGCTCATGCGATTGGCTCGCGAACAGAAGTTTTTGATCTGGTCGGTCGACCAACCCGACGTGTCGAACGTGGTGATGCCGGCCGTCGTCAGCTCCGGTCATGTTCGTGTCGCGATCAGCTCGAGTGGCCAGGCACCGGCGCTTTCTGGATTTATGAAGGAAGATCTCGAGCGTATTTTGGACAACGAGTTTGTCGCGTTCGTCGATTGGCTCGGGCAGCTTCGCGAACAGGCCAAGGCCAACGAACCGGACGCGGAGAAACGTCGCACGCTGTTGCGTGAGGCGCTGGATGGATTCCGACTCCTGGGAAAAGTGCAGTACCCGAAGGTGTGGCTGGATCAACGGACCACGGCTGCGTCAGGCGCGAAAGGTGAGTCGTAAGAGAGAGCTGCAAGCTGACCGCTGTCGGCTGATAGCCAGGAGTAATCGATTATGGTGTTGCTGGAATTCAGTATGTCGCCGCTGGGCAAGGGGGAGAGCGTGAGCAAATACGTGTCACGCTCGCTGGATATTATCGACAAGAGCGGTGTGGACTATCGTCTGAATCCGATGGGCACGGTGCTCGAAGGGGAATGGGACGAGGTCATGGCGGTGGTCAAGAAGTGCTATATGCGCATGCGCAAAGACTGCAATCGCGTGTCCTGCAGCATCAAGATCGACTACCGGAAGGGACCGAAGGGGCGCTTGTCGAGCAAAGTGTCGAGTGTCGAATCACAGCTGAAACGAAAGCTAAAGGTCTAGCAGGCTGCGGAAAAACTCGATTGGTGCGCAATACCTTACGATCCACTCATGCGCCGCGTCGATTTGACAATAACCCGCAGGATGCGCAAAAAGGCCGTCCAGTAAGGCCGCAGCAAGCGAAGAGGCGAATCGTACCTTCGTACCCGCCCACCCCGAGCCTGCCAAGACAGGCTCTTGTCCCGTGGCCGTACGGTGAGCCTCTGAGGTTCACGACGCGCG